>Ga0272442_10003000_pt1 | contig 23953 bp, 16 predicted proteins | sample SSMForm2O_FD_200262 | JGI IMG/M metagenome (GOLD analysis project Ga0272442, IMG submission 200262) | Marine sediment archaeal communities from Little Sippewissett salt marsh, Falmouth, MA, United States - SSM-Form-2O | ecosystem: Environmental > Aquatic > Marine > Wetlands > Sediment ...
GCGCACGTGCGCCGAAGTTCTGGCTGATCCTGCTTGTAGTGCTTCCCTGCGAGAGTACCGCGATTTTTTTCTACAACCGGGCCATTAAAATTTCAGACCTCTCGATCACGACTCCGTTCCCGATCCTCACAAAAGGCGCTATTTTTGCTCTGGCCGTGGCCGCCTTGACAGGAAAGGGCCTTTGTTTTATAGTGTCTGCCTGTTTTGGGCAGGTTTGAGCCGTACGTATTCACAGGAAAGGACCGGTTATGAAAATTCTGAGAATCGACCATATCGGTATTGCTGTCAACAGCATGGACGAGGGCAAAAAGTTCTGGAACGAGATCCTGGGCCTTGGGTTCAGCGGCGAGGAAACCGTTGCCGAGCAGAAGGTCAAAACGGGTTTCTTTCCTGTCGGCGAGAGTGAAGTGGAACTGCTGGAATCCACCGCTCCCGACGGGCCGGTGGCCAAATACATCGAAAAGAAAGGCACGGGCGTGCAGCACATCGCCTTCGTGGTCGAGGACGTCGCGGCCGCCCTGGAAGAGCTGAAGGCCAAGGGTGTGCCCCTGATCGACCAGGCTCCGCGGCGCGGGGCCGGCGGCAAGCAGATCGCCTTCCTGCATCCCAAGGCGACCGGCGGCGTGCTGGTGGAGCTGTGCGAGTGCGGCAGCCACTAGCAGGCTGTTGAAAAAAGCCCGTCTGCTGCGTTGCGCTCAGTATTCGTCACTGCGGCGTACAGAGACGTACGCCTCATTCCTCATACTATCGCGCGCCTTGCATCCGGAGCATTTTTGAACAGCCTGTACAATGACTTGTAAAGAATACTATGGCTCCACCGCATTATATCGTTTACGGTCGAGATCGGAGAATGGGTGCCGGAAAAAGCATACAGGAGATATGAATGGGAGAGCATTCCAATAAAAACAAATGGGAAGAGCTGGCGGCAAAGGAGCTGCGGGGGAAGCCCCTGGATTCCCTGACCCGCATGACACCGGAGGGCATTCCGGTCAAACCGCTGTACACGGCCGAGGATCTCGAGGATATCGAGTTCGTCAACACCCTGCCGGGCTTCGATCCGTTCGTGCGCGGTGTACGCGGTACCATGTACGCGGGCAGGCCCTGGACCATCCGCCAGTATGCCGGTTTCTCGACCGCGCGCGAATCCAACGCCTTTTACAAGCGCAACCTTGCCGCAGGGCAGAAGGGCCTCTCGATCGCCTTCGACCTTGCCACGCACCGCGGATACGACTCCGATCACCCGCGGGTTGCCGGCGATGTCGGCAAGGCGGGCGTGGCGGTCGACAGTGTCGAGGACATGAAGATCCTGTTCGACGGCATTCCGCTCGACCGGATGTCGGTTTCCATGACCATGAACGGCGCGGTGCTGCCTGTCATGGCCGCCTATATCGTGGCCGCCGAGGAGCAGGGCGTATCCTACGACGCGCTGGCCGGCACCATTCAGAACGACATCCTGAAGGAATACCTCACGCGCAACACCTACATCTTTCCGCCCGAGCCCTCGATGCGCATCGTATCCGACATCATCGGGTACTGTTCCACGCACATGCCCAGGTACAATACCGTCAGCATCAGCGGCTATCACATGATGGAGGCCGGCGCCAATTCCGTGCTGCAGACCGCCTTCACCATCGCCGACGGCATCGAGTATGTCAGGGCCGCGATCGCATCCGGCATGGACGTGGACACCTTCGCGGGGAGGCTGTCGTTCTTTTTCGGCATCGGCATGAATTTCTTCATGGACATCGCCATGCTGCGCGCCGCGCGCTTTTTGTGGGCCGACCTGATGAAGCAGTTCAGCCCGAAGAAGCCGAATTCGCTGATGCTGCGCACGCACTGCCAGACGTCCGGCTGGAGCCTCACCCAGCAGGACCCCTACAACAACATCATCCGCACCACGCTTGAGGCGCTCTCAGCCGTGCTGGGCGGCACCCAGTCGCTGCATACCAACTCCTTCGACGAGGCCATCGGCCTGCCCACGGACTTTTCGGCGCGCATCGCCCGCAACACGCAGATCATTTTGCAGCAGGAAACCTCGATCTGCAACGTGGTCGATCCGCTGGGCGGTTCCTACTATGTCGAGTCCCTGACCAATTCCATCGTGCAGGAAGCAAAAAAGATTATCGCCGAGGTTGACGAAATGGGCGGCATGGCCAAGGCCATCGCGGCCGGCATGCCCAAGATGCGCATCGAGGAATCCGCGGCCCGCAAGCAGGCCCGCATCGACCAGGGCAAGGACATTATCGTGGGCGTGAACAAGTACCAGATCGAGGAGGACCGCGAGATAGAGGTGCTCGAGGTGTCCTCGGCCGTGCGCGATGAACAGGTCGCGCGCCTGAAGGATATTCGCGCGAAGCGCAGCGACAGTGAGGTCACAAGCGCGCTCGAGGCGATTACCAACTGCGCGGCCCGGGGCGGCAATTTGCTCGAGGCCTGCATACCGGCCATGCGCGCCCGCGCGACCGTGGGCGAGGTGTCGGATGCCATCGAGAAGGTGTTCGGCCGTTATGTCGCGACCACGCAGTGCATATCCGGCGCGTTTGCCGCCGAGTACGGCGAAAGCGAGGTGATCGCGGCCATTCGCAAGCGCACTGACGATTTCGCCGACAAACACGGCCGGCGTCCCCGCATTTTGGTCACCAAGATGGGCCAGGACGGGCATGACCGCGGCTACAAGCTGATTTCAAGTGCCTATGCCGACCTGGGCTTCGATGTCGACATCAGCCCGATGTTTCAGACCCCTGCCGAGGCGGCACGCATGGCCATCGAGAATGATGTGCATGTCGTGGGAGTGTCCAGCCTTGCGGCCGGGCACAAGTACCTCGTGCCCGAACTCAGGCGCGAGCTGAACGGGCAGGGCGGCCCGGACGTTTTCATTGTCGTGGGCGGCATCATCCCGCCCAGGGATTATGAATTGCTGCTGGAAGAGGGCGCGGTCGCGATCTTCGGGCCCGGCACCCCGGTGGTCGAATCGGCCAACAAGGTGCTGAACATCCTGGAAGCGCTTTAGCAGGCTGTTGAAAAACGCTCATCTGCAGCGGTGCGCTACGCACGGCGTACGCAAAAGTACGCCTCATTCCTCATAATTTCGCGCGCCTTGCATCTGAGCGCTTTTGAACAGCCTGTATAAAAAGAAACTTTTTCAACACCCTGTTACTGCTCAACCCTGATTGTTCACGCTGCGGCTTTGGTAGTCGCACAGGCAAAAGGCGCATGCATGCGCCGGGAGCGCTATGGCGCACACACTTTCTCCCACACCCTATGTCGACGGCGTGCTCGGGCGCGACCGCCGCATGCTCGCCAAGACCATCACTTTGCTTGAAAGCTCCCGGCCCGACCATCAGGAATTGGCACGGGAGGTGCTTGACGCGCTGATGCCTCATACGGGCGGCGCGATCAGGCTCGGCATCACCGGCGTCCCGGGGGCGGGCAAAAGCACGTTCATCGAAAGCCTTGGTCGCTACGTGACCGAAAAGGGCAACAGCCTTGCCGTGCTGGCGATTGACCCCAGCAGCCGCCGCAGCGGCGGCAGCGTGCTTGCCGACAAAACCCGCATGGAAAACCTGGCCATGAACGCGGCCGCGTTTATCCGCCCTTCGCCCGCCGGCACGATACTCGGCGGCGTGGCCCGCAAGACCCGTGAGAGTATGCTGGTCTGCGAGGCCGCCGGTTTTGACGTGGTAATCGTGGAGACGGTCGGCGTGGGCCAGTCCGAGACCGCTGTTGCCGGCATGGTCGATTTTTTCCTCGTGCTGATGATTGCCGGCGCGGGCGACGAGATTCAGGGCATCAAGAAAGGCCTGATGGAGCTTGCCGACGCACTTGCGGTCAACAAGGCCGACGGGGAAAATGTGCAGGCGGCAGAGCGCGCCCGCCGGGAATACATGGCGGCCCTGCACCTGCTGCGGCCGGCCTCTGCCACGTGGTCGCCTCCGGTGCTGACCTGCAGCGCGCTGAGCATGCAGGGCATCGATACGGTCTGGCAGACCGTACTTGACCATCGTGAGCGCCTTACAAAAACGGGCGAGCTGCAGGACAAGCGCCGCACCCAGTCAGTGGACTGGATGTGGGCCATGGTGGACGAGGGACTGAAAGAGGAGTTCCGTTCGCATGCAGGGGTGCGCTCGGTTCTGCCTTCGGTGCTGGACGGGGTTGTCCGCGGTACGCTGGCGCCGGGTGCCGCAGCCCGGCAGCTGCTGGATGCCAGCCGCACATAATCCGGTCGGGCTGTTGGGAAACGTTTATCCCTCCCACAATGGAGGGAGGGCCTTCGACAGTCCTCACCGCGGAGTACCAGGGCAAACACAGGGGTCCCCAATGCGATGCTGCGGTATTGTTTTTATGGAGGGACGCGCTCCCGCGCGTCCGCAGGTGCCGGTATGGACATGACAGGAAGCGCAACCCTTGCCGATGTGTTCGACCGCGCCTGCCACGGGTCCCCCGAAAAGGAGTTCATCGTCTTTGAAGACCGGCAGGGCGCTGTCGAGACCTTCACGTACGCGCAGGCCGCGGCCGCGGTCGAGCACTACGTTGCTGTTTTTGCCCGCCACGGCATCACGAAGGGCGAACGCGTGCTGGTGCACATGCACAACCGGCCGGCATATCTGTTCACATGGTTCGCCTGCGCGAAGCTCGGGGCAATCATGGTGCCGCTTAACGTGCACGCCGGCGATTTCGAACTCGATTATTGCATCGAATACGCCGGAGCCGCGGTGGTCGTGACCGAGCCTGATTTTTTTGCACGATTTGAGACCTTGCGGAGCAAACATTCCGGGTTGTCCACGATTTTTTTGTCCGGGGCGCTGCCTGAGCACGAATATCCAGGCGCGGTTTTGATCGACGAAGAGCGCGACTGCTGTCTGCATGTGTGCAAGCAGGCCGCTTTGAGCGATACAGACGATCTCATGTGGCTGTTCACCTCGGGCACAACGTCGCGGCCCAAGGCCGTGCAGCTTACCCATGCCAATGCGGTGTTCGCGGGTCAGGTCGGTGCGCAGTGGTGGAAGGTGACGCCCCAGGACCGGCACATGCTGGTGCTGCCCCTTTTCCACGTGAACGCCCAGTTTATTTCCGTGATGCCGGTGCTCACGGCCGGGGCGGCCCTGATCATGACGGAGACCTTCAGCGCGTCGCGTTACATGGAGCAGGTTCGGCGCCACCGGGCAACGACCGCCAGCCTGGTCGCGACCACGCTGACCATGATTCTGAACCAGCCCGGCAACGACCTTGATGCGTGTAATGATCTGCGCCTGGTTATGTACGCGATCGGCCTGCCGCTTGAAAAACTTCTCTGCTTTCAGGAGCGTTTCAAGGCTCCCTTGTGCGAGCTGTGGGGCATGAGTGAAACGCTCGGTGCGACCACCATCAATCCGCCTGCCGGCGAGATGCGCCTGAACTGCATCGGGGTGGCGCGCACGGGAAACAGGGTTAAAATCGTTGACGACGACGGGCGCGACGTGCCTGCCGGAACCGTGGGTGAACTGGTTGTGCAGGGCATTCCGGGCAGAACGATCATGAAAGGCTACTATAATGATCCGGACGCGACCGCCGCGACGATCCGTGACGGATGGCTCTATACCGGCGACAATGCATACATGGACGAACAGGGCTATTTTTATTTTGTCGACCGCAAGAAGGACATGATCAAGCGCGCCGGGGAGAACGTGGCGGCCTGCGAGGTCGAGTACGTTATCAGCCTGCATCCGGCAGTGAAGGACGTTGCGGTCGTGGGCGTGCCGGACGCGGTGCGCGAGGAGGCCGTCCTGGCGTTCGTGGTCCCGCTGCCCGGCGCGCACTGCACGGAGCAGGACATCATCGACTGGTGCAGCGGCAAGCTGGCCGATTTCAAGGTGCCGTGCGCCGTGCGCTTCGTTGATGATTTTCCGCGCACTTCGCTCGGCAAGGTCCAGAAACATGTGTTGAAGCAACGGGCACTTGATGCCCTTCCGGGCGAAGCGTAAGTACCGCCCTGTTGCGTGAACAGGCTGTGGTGATGATCGCCGCTGCGGGCGTCTATGCCCGGCATTTTCGACAAGGAGCCGAATGACGATATGGAAACTGTTGCCGTGAATTATGAAAAGTCGGCACTCGAGCATGGCTACACCGACCGGGTGCTCAGGATAGACCTCACGACGGAGCGGATAACCGTGCAGGCCGTCCCGGAGGAGATGCGCCGCATGTTCGTGGGCGGGCGCGGGTATTGCCTCAAGCTGGTCTATGACGGCACGACGTCCGCGACCAGATACGACAGCCCCGACAATGTGCTCGCGCTGGCGGGCGGGCCCCTGTGCGGTGAGACCGCGTTCGCGGGTACGGGCAAGTTCATTGTCGGCACCATTTCGCCGCTTACCGGGACCTTTTGCGACTCGAATGTCGGCGGGCATTTCTTCCCCCTTGTCAAGCTGGCCGGGTTTGACGCTATTGCCGTGACCGGCAAGAGCAGCCGCAATGTGCTGCTGGTGATCGACGGGGACGAGTGCCGGGTAAGCCTTGTCGAGGCACCCGCCACGGAGCCGACCTTTCTCGATGCGGAAAAGGTGATCGGGCAGTGGGCAGGCGACGGCAGACCGTCAGCGGTTGCGTTCGTAACCTCAGGTATCGGCGCCAAAAATACGTTTATCGGCTGTATCAACAGCATGTACTATGACGTGCGCCGCAAGCGCTGCCGCGCCAAGCAGGCGGGCCGCGGGGGAACGGGAACGGTGATGCGCGACAAGGGCCTGTGCGGCATCGTGGTAAAATGCAACACGCCCATGGGACGCGGCAACCGCCCCGCTGACCTGAAGCGCGTACGCGCGGTCGGCAGCAAGCTGCGCCGCGTGGTGCGCGCGGTCGATCCCAAAGCCATGAGCCTTGCCACGCAGGGCACCACCGCCCTTATCGACATGATGAATGCCTTTCATCTGCTGCCGGTCAACAATTTCCAGTATGGTATCGACGAGCGTGCACGTGACATCAGCGGAACGGTATTTGCGGAAAAGTTTTTTACGCAGAAGGTGCCCGACGGCTGTTTCCCGGGCTGCAACCTGGGATGCACCAAGGGATGCGACACGCTCACGCTGAAGACCGGGCCCCATGCCGGTATCCGGGTGAGCGTTGACGGACCGGAATATGAAAGCGCTGCGAGTATTACCAACCTCGGCGTTTTCGATCCGCACACTATTCTCGAGTATGCATGGTATTGCGACGAATACGGATTGGATACCATCAGTGCCGGGGTCATCATGGGATTTGTGTTCGAAGCCTATGAGCGGGACCTGCTGACGGCCCGGGATACCGACGGGCTCGAGCTCAAGTGGGACAGCCCCGAGACGGTCATGGAACTGTTGCACCGGATGGCGCGGGCCGAGGGGGACTTTGCCCGGGCGGCCGGGCGCGGCATCCGTTTCATGAAAGGCTGGATCGCGCAGCGTGCTGCCCGCCATCTCGACCGCCCGCAGAGCGAGATACTGGAAACCCTGTCGCTGTTTGCCATGGAGTGCAAGGGCCTTGAATTTTCCATGTACATAACCAAGGAGTCACTGGCGCAGCAGGGAGGCTACGGTTTCGCACTCAAGGGGCCGCAGCACGACGAGGCCTGGCTCATCGCCATTGACCAGCTCAACAGGGAGCTGCCCACGTTCAAGGACAAGGCCACGGCGCTTCTCTGGTTTCCGCTTATGCGCACCTGGTTCAACATAATGGGCCTGTGCAAGCTGCCCTGGATAGACGTGCGCCACCCCGAGGCAAAAGACACCGAAAATCCGGCCAAGAACCTTCCGACGGTCGAGTACTATGTCGAGCTGGCGAACGCGACCCTGGGTACGGACAAGACCCTTGACGACATGCTGCGGGATTCCGAGCGCTGCTATCTTTTGCACAAACTCATCAACCTGCGGCAGGGATTCGGCACACGCGAGCACGACCGCATACCGCTGCGGGCCATGTCGCCCGTGTTTGTGAACGAATTTACCTCCCGGCGGGATTACTACCGCGACTATCTCAAAAACGAGGTCGGAATCAATCTGGACGGGAAAAGCGACGATGAGCTCCTGCGCGAACTGCACGACTACCGCCGCGGCCGTTATGAAAAGCTTGCCGATGAAGTGTACGAGGAAAAGGGCTTCGACAGTCAGGGGATTCCCACCGATGAAACACTCGAGCGGCTCGGGCTCGATGCCCGGGAATACCGCGATATCGTACACGCGGCCCGGCAGCGGTGCCCGTGACGGCGTAGCAGCCGGCAGGGCTCCGTCCTGCGCCCGTGCCCCCGCCGATGCACGGCGGCGGCATATGCTTCAGATATGCATGTCAGTAGTCGCAGGCGCTTTCCACCGTGAGCCAGCGCGCGCTGTAGCGAGCAGGACATTGTCGAATGGTGCAGCGGTAAGCTTGCCGATTTCAGGGTGCCCGGGGCCGTGCGCTTCGTGGATAACTTTCCGCACACATCGCATGGAACCCGGTTCCTTTTCCCTTACGCCGGCGTGTGCCTTGTTCTGGTTTAAAAGACAGAAAGTGTTTCTGGATACCGATCAGGCTTTATCGCCACCCGGCAGTAGCAGTTGCTGCGGTGGGTGCTTGGCAGGCTTGCAAGAGAGCCGGGGAGTCCCGATGCGAAGCTTCAGTCAGCATGTCAGCACGGCACCATGCTTGTCTATATATACATGCACCGACAAGATGAACCAGACGATAGCACTCATTACAATGAGTTCTCCTCCGTCCTCGATAAAAGAGCAGCCCCGTACACGCGTAAAGGCGATTATCGCATCAGCGGCAATCGAAAAAAATGCAAAGGCACCCAGAAGCAGCAGCAGATATCTGGATATCGCTCTTACAAACTTCGTGCTGAAATAATAGGCTATCAGTACTGCGGTTAAAAGCGCTGCGCACACGAGGATAGCAAATATCAACTGGCCAAGGTCATACGCAACGATGCCTTCAACGGGAAGAACGCTGCTGAGCCGGTCGCCGAGTATTTTTCCGCCAATCGTTTCATGAATTTCGAGAGCGTCATCAAGCAAAAGATACATGAAAATTATGGTCCAGACGTAGCAAAGCGGTGAATGGATACGTATGGCTATCGAGCCGGTTAAAAGAACAATCCAGAAGATTTTTGTGTATTGGTATACCTCTGAGTAGCTGTATTCTATGTACAGCAGAACCAGCGGATTTGAGGTGCATTCTGTCAGGCGGACTGCAATGTGCAGGCCGACGAAGATTACATCCGTGGCAATAAGAAGGCAAAGAACCCTGTTTGCGGCCGTATTGACAAAAAATTTGTTCATGGTTGCATTGTACCTGTGTTGGCGCCAGCGCGTTTCTGTTGATAGAAACGCCTGCGGCCCCGCTTTTTTTACAGCAACGGCTAGAAATGGATCATTAATTGTTTCGTTACCTTATTAAAAAAGATCACGTGCGTCAAATGAAATCTCCAGATGCACAATTAACGTGGCAGACGGCATTGTGCCGGGAATATTCACACAGTGCTGTGGCGGGGTAATATGAAAATTTTTGTTGACATGTACTAACCGCCCTGCCTATACTTTTATATAAACAATCCCATATCAACATCGAAAACATAAAACAGCGAGGCACTGTGGTGAAAACGATAAAAACCATCAGGCAGTATGCGTATTATGTTCCTGCACTACTGGTCCTTTGTTTTTGTATCGCCGCATCGACCGGTTGCGCCCGCAAGTTCGACATCAAGGTCAAGGAGGCAGAGGACGCAACCGCCCTGCGGCAGCTGGAAACTTCTCTCAAGGTAACCCCCGAGAAGGCCGCGCTGCACCCGGACTACCAGATCAGCAATCAGATCGCGGTTCCCTATGTGCCGGAATACCGCCTCGGGCCCGGCGATGTCATCGAGATCGTCTACCATATCAACTACGGTAAGACGTCGGAAGAATACCGCCTTGAGGTGCAGGACAAGATAAGCGTCCATTTCCCCTATCATCCGCAGTTCGGCTCTACGGTGATGGTTCGTACGGATGGAAAGATCACGTTGCCCCTGTTGGGAGATGTGGATGCCGAGTCCAGAACACCCGGGGAGCTGGCTGCCAGCCTGAATGAGGCTTACGGCAAATATATCAGAAACCCTTCGGTCACCGTGGCGCTCGAGGAGTTTAATGTTAAGATCGACGAGCTCAAGAAGGCCATCACCACCGCCCCGCGCGGACAGAGCAAGATTGCCCCCATTGCCATTGATGGCCGCATCTCGTTTCCTCTTATCGGCAACCTTCAGGCCGAAGGTCTGACCCTCGTGCAGCTTGAAAAGGCCGTCAATGAGAAATACAAGGAGTACGTTGGCAACCTTAAGGCGACCCTCATCGCCCTTGAGATCCACCATGCCAAGGTCTATGTCCTGGGTGAAGTCAAGCAGCCGGGGGCATATACACTCACGACCGCGGCCAATGTCCTTGACGTCATCGCCATGGCCGGCGGTCATGATACCGTACGCGCCCGTCTCGGTGAGGTTGTCGTTTTCCGCAATGACGGGCTGGAGCGTCCGGTTGCGTTCAAGCTCGACCTGGCCTCAACGCTCAGGCGGGGAGACTCCTCTGCCAATGTGCGCGTCAGGCCGGCCGATATTATTTATGTTCCCAAGGAACCGTTGACCAGCGTCAATGACCTTATTGACAAGGTCTTCACCAAGGGTGTTTACGGGATCGTGCCGTTCAGCACTGTCTTCTCGTGGGGCGTCAAGGACCTGGGCGGGGACTACGAAGGTGACTAACAGGTGCCTGCTGAGTGAGTGCAACGGTTTGTAACTATGTACGCGAGGAGCGCCGGCAATGATGAATGAGCACAGAAGCACGCAATCGATTCAGTCGAACCGCGCGGGGCAGATGCAGAATGTTGTTCGTGAATTCATGTTTATTTTTTTCGACCGCCTGCGCATGATACGGATAATTTTCCTGTCGTTCGTGGTGCTGTGCGTGCTCCTGGCGCTGCTGCTGCCCTCGGTTTACCGCGCAACGGCGAAGTTTTCGCTCTCCATTCCTCAGAGTCTCGACCCTCTGCAGCAGGAGAATTCCTATGATTACCGCAATCGCACCACGCGTTTTTTGCGCGACCAGAAGGAGCTGATCTTTTCCAACCGCGTGCTCGAACCGGTGGCAGCGAAATTTTTCGAAGCCGATGCGAAAAACGTATCAAAAAAAATCGAGAAGATACGCCGTGATCTGGTGGTCATGCCGCCCAAGGGCGAAACCTACGAGGGCTCCACGATCTTTTATGTGAGCTATGAGGACGGTTCTCCCGAGCGCTCGGCGGAAGTCACCGGGGCAATCGCGGAAAGCTACCTGGCGGCCTTTTCCGAGGTCGCGCGCGAGCGGTCCGATTATTCCTATGAGTTTTTCGCAGCTCAGACCGGCAAGCTCAGAGAGGCAATGTCGCGCCGGGAAAAAGAACTGCGTGATTATGAAACCAAACAGGCCAGCGCTTTGGTCGAAATTCTCAATCTCGGTACCTCGAGCGACAGCAAGGAAGTGGGGCTCAGCGCCCTGCTGACCCAGGCCAACCAGAAGCATTACACCCTGCAGGAGGAACTGGCCGGTGTGCGCTCGACGATCGCCGCTGCCGAAGGCGAAGTGAACGGCAGCGGCATACCGGTCGTGCCGCCTGAACTCGAAGGCGGGGGTAGCGCCATCATCATGCTGCAAAACAAGGTCGCGCAGCTGCAGATGGAACTCAACGAGATGAAGCCGCGTTTCACGGCTGAGTATGAACTGGTGCAGCAGCTGCAGGAGACTCTTGACCTGAACATCGGGCTGCTGCGCGAGGAAATGCGCCGTTCCCTGCGTTCGCTTGAAATAGAGGCCGAGGCCCTTGAGGCGCAGATGCGGCAGATCGAAGAGATTACCGCCCAGATCAACAGCAATCTTAAGGAAACGGCCGGTGAAAAATCGGTTTACGAAAACTTGCGCCAGGAATTCCGCATCGCCCGCGATGCCTATGTCAACTCCCGCAGCCAGCTCGAGCAGGCCCGCCTGTCGCTTTCGCTCAGCCAGGACCGGCAGAACATAACCCTGTTGGACAAGCCCATGCCGCCGGCCAAGCCCTACAGCCCCAACCGGCTGCTGATCATTGTGCTGGGTATTGTCGCCGGCCTGTTCGTGTCAATCGGTACGGCATTGACCGTTGATCATTTCGACCATACCATCAAAAAGCCCGAGGATATCGAGTACTATCTTGGGGCTCCGTTCCTGGGATCGATGCCGCGCACATCCGGGGAAGCAAACCTGCGATGACGCTTTTCCTGACTGTTATCATTGCGCTGGCGCTGTGCGTTGTTTGTTTTTTTTCCGCAGTGCTGCTTCGCAAGCACTTTTCCGGGAAGGATGCCGCCGGGGCACATCTTGCCGTTTTCTGCCTTTGGCTTGTGTCTACGGTCGTCTGGGGGCGCTCTTTTTTTCAGCTTAAGATTCCCGGGATTTTCGATTTTACCTTTGATCGTCTGCTGCTGGCCGCCCTTGCCGTCCTGCTGCTTGCCGGCCTGTTTTCCGGCCGCGTCAGTTTTAGACGCTGCTCAGGCATAGAACTGGTTTTGTTTGCATTTCTCGCGCTTGGCCTGATCTCAATGAGCCTTCACGGTTTCAGGAGCGCGCTGCCCGAGTTTCCCTCGCCGTGGGGGATGTTTATCAGCGGCTACCTGTTCCCCGCGGTCGCGTTTCTGTTCGCCCGGTCCTATCTCGGGAATCCCCATGGCATGCGGATCGTTTTTACCGTCATTTTCTGGCTGGGGGTCTATCTTTCCATTACGGCTTTTTTTGAGTTTTTCGGCATTCGTGCCCTGGTATTTCCGCGCTATATCAGCGACCCGGAAACCCTGATCCATCTCGGACGGGCCCGCGGGCCGTTTTTGAATGCAGGATTCAACGGCGCCGCGATTATCTTCGGGTTTATCTGCGGTTTGCATCTGCTGCCGGACATGAAAGGCCCGGCGCGCGCGCTGTACCTCGCTTTGCTTAGCCTTGCGCCACCTGCCGTTTTTTTCACGCAGAGCCGCTCTGCCTACCTGGGTTTTCTGGTCGCGCTGGTTCTGTTCCTGTGTTTTTACCGTACGCGGTTTCCGAAATGGAAGGCGTTCGCCCTGCCCGTGACCCTGCTTGCGGCTTTTATCATCGTCAATATTCCCCGCATGGCATCCGAAGACCGCCGGGCGGGCGGCGTGGCGCAGATCGAGGAAATCGAGATCCGCATGACGTTGTTCGGCCGTTCGCTGCGCTTGGCCGCGATGGAGCCTTTTTTCGGTGTCGGCATGGGGCAGTTCGTACCTGTTGCAGCAAGCAATTTCCCTGTCGAGAGCGCTTCGTTTGCCCTGCAGGACGAGGTTCAGCATTTTCATGTACTGGGAATACTTGCCGAGCTGGGCATTACCGGTGCACTGTTGTACCTTGTGCTGATCGTGCTTGTGTTCAGGCGGCTCTATCAGCTCAGGCGTGGGCTGCCCGCTGAGGGTTTTGCCGGCGGCAACCTGATACTGGCCATGACTGCGGTCTGGGTGGTGTATTTGACGACCAATCTGTTTCTTGAGCCGTCGTACTGTCTTTTTTTAAACGCCGTGCCGTTTGCCCTTGCCGGTGCGGCTGACGGCATGTATTCCTCCCGTGCCTGAGGGACCGGCAGTGTCATCACGAGGTGTTTCGCAGGATGTTGTACAGCGATTTCTACCATATGCAGGCCGAGGCGTTTGGAAGCTTGCCTGTTTTGAATCTTTTTTACGGCGCACGGACCCATCAGGACGGCTGGCGCTACCTGCTCCGGGGCATTGCCGCCCGGGAGCCTTTCCTGCTTGTTACCGGCGACTACGGCATGGGCAAAACCATGCTGAGCATGATGCTGGTGCGGCTTTTGAAAAAAAAAGACATTGCCCTCGTACAGATAACCGATCCCCACTGCGGCTTTTCGGGCATCCTGCGCCAGACAGCGGCGCTGCTTGGCATTGACGCACATCCTGCGGTCGAAGAGTCCCTTCTGACGGAAATCTATACCCGTCTGAGCGCCCGGAACGTTCGCACGGCCATTCCCGTTATCATCGACGATGCGCAGGAACTCGGCACGGCCGCGCTTGTGCGCCTGAGGGCGTTTGCAAATTTCAACCGTGACGGTTTTTTTCCCGTGCAGCTGATTTTTTTTGCGCATCCTTCATTCACCGCCCTGCTGCAGGATCCCGGGCTCGCGGCCATGGGCCAGCGCATCAAACGCAGGCATCGCCTTACACCCCTTACCTTCCAGGAGACCAGGGAATACATTTATTTCCGCCTGGTCAAGTCGGGCGCGCCCGGCGCCCCGTTCTTCGATGACGACGCATTGAGGGAGATACATGGCGCAACCGGCGGCGTGCCGCGGCTTATCAATAACATCTGCGACGCAAGCCTGACGCGCGCGGCTTCGAAGCTGGAAACGTGCATTGCCCTGGCAACAGTCCGGGAGGCCCGCACCGACCAGGCCGAGTCGTTTATTCCGCGGGTTGTCGCGCCGGGGCGTGCCGTTGCCGCAGAGAGCCCCGAGCGTTTCAGCGCACCGCCGGTGCATATCGACCAGCCGCACCAGGCGGAAACCGGACCTAAGCGTGCTGCGGCACCGGTTCCTGTGGCGACAGGCGCCCGTATTCCCTGGATGCCGGTCGCCGCCTGTGCTGCCGCTGCCGCTGTGGCTGCCTGCCTGACGGTGTTTTCCCTTGTAAAGTTCTATGCTCCGGCTCCTCCTGCAGCTTCCATGGCGCATCGGGATATTCCCGTGCAGCGGGCCGAGCTGGCCGGCAGCGAAGGTGTTGATACTTCCGTGCTGCCTGCAGGGCAAGCCGGCCCCGAGGCGGTCGAGGCAGTTCTTCCTGAGGCGCCTGAAGCCGAGGTAGTTGCAGAGGCGGTGGAGCAGGTTGCCCATCCTGAGGCGCCTGAAGCCGGGGGTGTTGCCGTGGTTGAGCAGGCAGCCCTTCCTGATGCTCCTGAAGCCGAGATTGTAGCCGGTGCGGTCGCATCAGCCCCTCCTGAGGAGCCCGAAACCGCGGTTGCTGCTGAGGCGGTCGAGGCTGCCCCTCCCGAGCAGCCCGTCCTTGCGGACCTGCTTGGAGGGATTACAGGGACGTCGGATGAAGGCCGGCCCTTTACGCTCAGGCTGGGCTGCTTCAAGAGCCGGGAAAGCGCCCGCGCTGCCGCGGCCATATACGCCCGCCACAGGCTTGTGCCCTTTATCGCGCATGTCAACCTGCCGCAGCAGGGGCGCTGGTGGATTTTTTATACAGGCAGTTTTGCCTCCTATGGCGAGGCACGGCATGCCCGGGCAGGTATGGATCTGCCAGAGGCGGATATCATTCCCATGCCGTATGCCTGCCGCATCGGCGTTTTCGACCCGGCCGGGATTGAGGCCGGCATTCTTGCGGGCATTGAAAAAATAGGCTGCGTGCCCTATATGCTTGATAACATGGACGGGACGGTAAGTCTGTTTGCCGGGCTGTACCGGCATCGCGATAATGCCGAGGGCTTGCGCATTGTCCTGGCCGGCAGGGATATCAGCAGCACGGTCGTCCTGCTGCATCCAGTTAGCTCTTCATACCTGGAAACGTCTCCTGACGGCAGCATACAGGACAGCGCTTCATGAACATAGCCATCATAGGCCATAAGGGAATTCCGGCCCGTGCGGGCGGTGTCGAGCGTCACGTCGAGGAGGTGGCTGTGCGCATGGCCCGACAGGGCCATGCGGTAAGCTCATACGTGCGCAACAACTATACTGACAGGAATCTCGCAGCATACAAGGGTGTACGGCTTATCCATTTGCCGAGTATCGGGACCAAGCACCTGGACGCCATCAGCCACACCCTGTTGTCCACGCTGCACGCCCTCTCACGGTCCTATGATATTGTTCATTTCCATTCGATAGGGCCGGCGACGCTGTGCTGGATCATACGCCTGCTGAAAAGGCGCTCAACCCTGATAGCCACGTTTCACTCGCGCGATTATTTGCATCGCAAGTGGGGCCTGCCGGCCCGGCTGTACCTGCGGATGGGGGAATACCTGATCTGTACTGTTCCGCATGCGACGGTCGTTCTCACGCGGGGACAGCAGCGCTATGTGCGCGATACCTACGGCACGGACACCGACGTCATCCCGAACGGCTACGCGATACAGCCGGATCCCGGCATCGGCGAGCTCGCAGCCTGGGACCTGGCGCCGAAAAGTTATATCCTCAGCGTCTGCCGCCTGATTCCGCACAAGGGCGTACATTACCTGATCGATGCTTTTATGCAGCTGGAGGATGAAGGCAGGCTGCCCGCAGGCATGCGTCTTGTGATCGTCGGCTCGGGATTTCATACCGATGACTACGAACGGCAGCTGCATGAAAGGGGATGCGGGCGGCCGAGCATCATTTTTACGGGCACGCAGTCCGGCGCGGCCCTGGCCCAGCTATACAGCCATGCCCGCCTGTTCGTGCAGCCCTCGGACTCGGAAGGGCTTTCCATTGCGCTGCTCGAGGCCATGGGTTGCGGGGTTGCGCCCCTGGTGAGCTCCATTCCTGAAAACACCGAGCCTTTGCAGGGACTGGGATTCACGTTCACGGCGGGCAGCGTAGATGCGCTTAAAAACAGGCTGGCGGAAACAGTGAACAGTGGAGATGTCCCGGCCATGGGCCGTAAGGTGCAGGAGCTGGCGGAGCGCGATTACAACTGGGACGGTATCACCGGGCGCTATCTCCGGCTCTATGCACGCGTTCGTGCCGGGGCCGGCCCGTGCGGCCCGGAGAAAACAACTTGATTTTTAAGCGCAATGTGCAGTATGGATAAGAACGGTACCTTACAAAATCGAGCAGGAGGCCTGCCATGAAAAATTGGGAGAAAATGTTTTCATCGTTGCGCAAAGGATCCAAATCGGACAAGGACACCGCTGCGTACCGCGCCGCCTTTGAAACCCACACAACCGGGTCCGGCGCATCATCGCAACCCCCTGCGGCAGCCTCCGGCGCTATGCCCCGGACGTTCGAGGAGGTGCGCCGTCATCTTGAAGATATCTGGTCCAATATTCTGCTTGAATCGGGCGGGAAGGTCGACCGCCTGATGTTTTGCGGTGCGGCACCGGGCGCGGGCTGTTCGTTTCTTTCGTTCCACCTCGCGCTGTTTCTTGCCGCGGTACATTCCATGAAAACCCTGTATGTCGACACCGCAATCGACAAGCCCGGCCATATCCCCTGTGTTTCCGGCATGGTCGGCCGTTCCGGGCTTGCATCGTTTCTCACTGGCGAGGCACAGCTGGATTCCCTCGTCGCCACAACCGATTACGATAATCTCTTTGTGCTTCCCTCGGGCGCGCGCCAGGGCGCCCAGAGCGTTCATAAGCACATCATCAGCGGGCAGGCCCTTGAAGGGCTGGCGTCATTTTGCAGCAGCCGTTTTGACATCGCCATATTTGACGGCCAGGCGGTCACCTCGCATCCGCTTTCGATAGAATTCGCCAAGCGGATCGGCAATGTCATCATGGTCTGCCGGTACGGCAATTCGCGCCGGGAGGTTTCCATGGTCAGTATCGACAAGCTTCGTAAAAACGGCATTCCGGTTACGGGTGTCGTGCTGAACGATCGCCAGCTTCCCGTGCCCCCGGCATTCTATGCGATTATGAAGTAATGCACATGCACGTTGCCGACCCGCCTCGCCGCACCGTGCTGCATGTCATAGATACGCTTACGTACGCGGGGGCACAGCGCTATGTCGTGCTCCTGTGCCGGTGGTCCTCCCCCCGACTGTTTCGTCATATTGTCTGCGTGCTGCAGCCCGGAACAGAGCTGCGGAGCCAGCTGGAATCCGCAGGTGTCCGGGTCGTATGCCTGGACATGCCGCGGCCCAGTATTTTGCAGCCATGGGGTTTTGGGCGCTATTGCCTGCGTGCCTTGCGCACTATCATGGCCATCTGCCGCGCGGAAGGCGTCGATGTCGTCCAGTGCCATTTGTCGGACGCCGAGTTCCTGGGCATTGCCGCCGCAGCCTGCTGCCGGATCTCCGTGATCATTACCACCTTGCACGGTCCGCTGCCCCTGCTGCCCGAGCGGCCGTGGTGGTCCGTGCGCAGCCTGCTGCGCCGTGTGTTCACGCGGATGCTGTACTGCCCGGCCGATCACATCGTCGCGGTCTCCGACGAGGTCGCCCTGGAAGCCCGCCGGCAGTTCCGGGCGCCTGTGTCAAAAATGACGACGATCATCAATCGTATCGATACCGACAGCTATAGCGAGCCGGTCGACCTGCCAGCGGTCAGGGCATCGCTCGGCCTCGGGCCGGAGCACAAAGTGATAACCACTGTCTCGCGCCTCGAGCCCCACAAGGGCCATGCCTGCCTGCTGAGCGCACTGGCCCGTCTGCAGGGGGTGCAGTACAGGGACGTGCGCCTGATGCTGCTGGGAGAGGGCGGTTTTCGCACGGCTCTTGAAGAGCAGTGCCGCTGCAGCGGCACTGCCGACCGTGTCGTGTTTCTGGGCACACGGGACGACGTGCGCGATATCCTGGCCGTCACGGATGTGTTCGCCTTTCCCAGCTCTGCCGAAGGGACCTCGCTTGCGCTCATGGAGGCCATGGCAGCAGCTAGACCAATCGTGGCTGCCGATATTCCGGGCAACAGGACGCTGCTCATGCATGATCGCAACGCCCTGCTGGTGCCGGCCGGGGACGAACCGGCCCTGGCCCGCGCCCTGATGCGCCTGCTTGACGATCCGGACGCAGCACAGGCGCTCGGCAGGGAAGCCCGCGCGTTTGTCCGGGAGCGTTTCGACATTCGCGCAACGGTTGCAGAGCTCGAAAGGCTCTGGCAGCCCGGCCCCGTTTGAGGTGTCCGCATGCATGCACGCGCAGACGCTTCTGTTGATATCGCCCGGGCCAGCCTCATCATCGTAGCCCTGACCGTTGTCGACAAGCTGCTCGCCATCCTCAAGGAGATGGTCGTCGCCCACCGCTTCGGCATCTCGTCCGATCTTGACGTCTTCAATATCGCCTATGCCGTGCCCGGCATTTTGTTGCTGATACTCACCGGTGCTCTGATCCAGGCTTTCATACCGCTCTACCACGAGTGGCGAAGCCGTCTGCCGTCCGAGCAGGCCGATACCGCCGCGTGCGCTTTGCTCTGGGCCGCGACCCTGTTTTTCATGCTCCTGGCAGCCGCGCTGTACCTGCTCAGCCCGCAGGTCTTCGCGCTTACCGGCTACGGATTCAACGCCGCGCAGCAGCAGCAGGGCATCCGGCTCCAGCAGTTCCTGGCAGTGCTGCTGGTCATGGACGGCGCCGGCTCGGTGCTTGCGGCCCTGCTGCAGGCGAAGAAACGATTCCTGTATCTCCAGACCGCCCCTTTGTTTCTCAATATCTGCAGCATTCTTATCCTGCTGTGGCTCGCGCCGGCCCTTGGCATCGACGCGCTGGTGTGGGGCCTGATCGTCGGCACCCTGTGTAAAACGATGTATATGGCCGTCGTGCTCGGCCGGGAGGGTTTTTCGTTTTCCGCACGCCGGGTGCCGGACCGCTCGGGCCTGTCAATGTTCGTCATGCTCGCGCTGCCGCTTCTGGGAAGCGCGCTGCTGGCCAACTGCAATCTGCTGGTCGATCAGGTCATGGCCACCGGCCTTGCGGCCGGATCCGTCTCGAGCCTGCGCTACGCTTTCAGGGTCTATGACATGCCCGTGCAGATCGTCGTGCTTGCTTTCTCCAGGGCGCTGTTTCCGTTCGTCAGTCAGCAGGCCGCAGAGATGGATTTCGAGAGCCTGCGCAGGCATTTCAGGCAGAGCCTGATCCTTATTTGCCTGCTCAGCGTTCCGGCCACGGCAGGGGCAGTGGTGCTCGCCCGTGACATGATCGGCATACTGTTCCAGCGGGGTGCGTTTGATGCAGCTGCGGCGGTGCAGACCGCGCAGGTCCTGATTCTGTACAGCCTGGGTCTTTTTTTCAGTGCGTACTGCTTTGTTAACGGGGTCTTTTTTGCCGCCCTCAAACATACCGCGCCGCTGTTGTACATGGGCGTGTTGTCGACCGGTTTGAATATCGCGCTGAACTTTTTGTTCATGCGACTGATGGGCGTGCAGGGTATTGCTTTGTCGACAACGGTGACGGCGGGGTGCATATCGTGTTTTTTTCTGTACCTGCTGAAGCGGAGGCTGGGTATTACCGGTTTTCCGCGGGTGCGGGCAAATGTGTGTGTGATCACCGGCGCGGGCCTGGCAATGCTCGCTGCCGGCTGGGTCTTCCGGACGGCCTGTGCGGCGTTCGGCATGGAACCTGCGGCACTGTTCTGCGCAACAGGCGTCCTGATGGTGGCGGTATACTGCGCGGGACTCTGGCTGCTGAGAACTCCCGAAATCTCAGGCTGTTGCAGCCTTGTGCGCAGCGTTTTCAGGACGGCGGCCGGCTGATGCCGTTCATTGATCCGGCACCAGCCGTGCGTACCCCGGGCTTGCTATTGCTTACACTCAATAGTTGTGATCAGTACCCTGCGGTTCAGCGCGCGCCCCTCGGGGTTGTCCCGGCCATCGGGTGTCCTGTTCGCGGCAGCCGGTACCCGTTCACCGAACGCGGCAGCCGTCATGCGCTCGGCGGAAACTCCCCGTGTGGAGAGAAAATCAATCACTGTGCGGGCCCGCCGCATTGACAGTTCGTCATTGTAGGGGCCCGTGCCCTTTTCGTCGGCGTGGCCTTCGATCACGGCGCACAGGTCCGCATTGTCCTGCAGGCGCTGTGCCTGTGCTTCCAGCAGGCCGACATAGTCGGTTTTAATGACGTCACGGTCAAAATCAAAGTACACGATCAGGGGCGGCTCAGGTTCCTCTGCCGGGGCCGCGGCGGGTTGCTCCACGGGGGCCGGGCGGTAGATGACCGTTGCATAGGGTGTTTTGTCGGCATCGAGCCAGAAGGCGATACCGCTTTTGTCCAGCACATATTTGTACTTTATGACACCGGGACCGTTGTAGAGCTGGTAGAGCACGCGGTCGCCCCGGTACTCGGCGGGCAGTTCCTTGGCGGCTTCAGGGGCCGATGAGGGAACGTCTTCGGTTTCGCGGGTTACCGCGCCGGCAAGGTCGGTTGATGGCGCATAGGCCCGCCGCAGGACTTCGATCGGTTCGCCGAACTCTCTGAAAATATATTCGATGGGCGGTTCCTGCGCCCAGGCGTCTGCAGCAAGCGATACTTCACTGCCGTCGTCCCTGATGACCGCACCGGCAAAATTCCTGCCCGCGTAGATTTCCTCCACGCGGCGCTCATCGTCAAGCATGATGCTTGCGTCAAACAGACGATACTGGTAGCAGGTGCCGTTGTTCTTCAGGATGTCCGGGGCGCCGATTTCCCGGACCAGTTCCTGCTCGCTCATGCCCAGCGAAACCTGGAACGCCATTTCGCCGCCCCGCAGTATGACGGAGTCAACGGCCAGGGCGCTGCCGCTGAAGCAGCATGCAGCCGCAATGACCACCGCGATCATGCTCAAGGTTTTACTGTTCATCGTCTATCCCTCCTGTAATGTAGGTTGTAGGCTGTATGCGAATATTTTTCAATACCCTGCTGCGCCCACCATAGCAGTTTTTTGCGGTTCTGTCATCTCGCGCAGCCCGCTCCGGGGGCTGCATAGTTGTTCAGGCCGGAGCCCTGCACACATCCCGCACACTATCTATAAAAAGTTCCACCTGGCTGTCAAGCATTTCAGAGGCTGCCTGTCGGGCGCGCGCGGCCATTGCTTCAGCGGCGGACCTGTCCGCGAACACCTGACGGAGCAACTGTGCCATGCAGGCGGCATCGCCGGCAGGGCACAGCAGCGCAGTGCGGCCGTGAACGGTATATTCGCGGGTGGCGAAATTTTCCGTCACAATAACGGGCCGGCCGAGTGCCATGGCCTCGAGCAGTGAATTCTGGCCCGCGGCCACCCGGTAGTGCTCAAGCGGCACGACCACTACGGCCGCCGCCTGAATTATTTCCTGTATTTTGGGCATTGACACCCTGTCTGAAACGATCTGCACCCCGGGTGGCACAGGCCGGCGCGGCGCGAATTGCTGTGACAAGATGATCGTTTGATGTCCGAGCCCCTGTACGGCCTTGAGCAGGGTATCGAAATCACGGTCGCTGTTGCCGTAGGCGAATATATAGTCCGATACCGCCGCTGCGGTCCGCACAGCCAGGAACTGCGACGGCGGAACATCGGGAAAAAACCTGATACGCGCCGGCTCCAGCGCGAAGGTTTCGGCGTAGAGCGGCGCTTCCTCCCGCGATGTGCACAGAAGCGTGTCGATACCGGGCAGTGCCGTGCGCAGCAGTCCGAGGCGCAGCCGGTAGCGCCAGTCCTCGCGCTCCATGTTGACGTGAAAGTCACGCAGGATATGCCGGGGCCCACCCCTGCGGCCCGCCAGCCGGTTCAGCAGGCCGTAGCATACCCCCACGGGCGTGGACCAGCTGCACACAGCATCGAATCGGCGGCGGCGTGCGAAGGCCCGCAGGGCGAGCAGTGCCGGCATCACACGGCCCGCGAGGGCGGGCACATGGCGCATCCCGGGACCGGGCTGCAGGACCTCGACGGTCCGGAAGCGTGTTTTCAATTGCCGGTAGAGATACCATTGCCCCTCTTCCTTCCAAGTCACCACCACCAGCAGCCGCAGGCGGGCTGTGGGATCATCGGCCGGCGGGATGGTGTGCTGCGCCGCATTGATGGTCATGCCCCTGCACCCCGCTTCTGTTCTTAACGGAAACCGAATCTGTCAGTGTGATTACCATACCACGCCGTAAAGCATAACGCCAGCCAGAGCTTGCGCGCGTAGTGGGCGCCTGCACTGCGGGTTTTAAAGTCGCGCCACAGCCTGCGCACGTAGGGGGCATGCAGCATAGGCACGATGCGCAGCGCGGACTCCGAAAAGCTCTCTTCCGCCACTGCAAGCAGCGGTCCCTTAAGCCAGGCCTCAAGGGGCACGTCGAAGCCGTGTTTCGGCCGTTTGGCGATCACAGCGGCGACTTCAGGTGAAAGCCTGCGCAGCAGCAGTTCGCGCAGCACGTGCTTGCCGCCCGACGGACCGATTTTGCAGACGCCCGGCAGCCTGAGCGCGAGTTCGACCAACCGGTGGTCGAGAAAAGGCGTGCGGGCCTCGACAGCATGGGCCATGCTGCAGCGGTCGACTTTCACCAGCAGTTCATCGGGCAGCCAGTACAGGAGATCAAGGGCCAGGGCAGCTTCCGATGCCGGCAGGAGGCGCTTGAGCTGCTGCAGCGCCCGGGCGGCCGCACCAGACCCCGGCGGGCGTTCGGGCGCGGTGTCCAGCAGACGTCCAAGCGCGGCATCGCCGAACACCGATGTCCAGCGGCTGCAGCCCGCATCATTTTGAGCGGTAAGGACCTTGCACAGCCGGGAAAGGGATCCCGGGACGCGGGGACTGCTTTCAATTGCGGACAGGAAGCCCTCCAGACGGCGTCCGGGCCGCAATCGCGGCAGACGGCCGAACAGGCGGTCGAACCACAGTTGCCTGCGGTAATGGTCATATCCCCAGAACAGCTCATCGGCGCCTTCGCCGGAGATCACGACCTTGACATGGCGCCGGATGACGTCGCAGATCATGAATGTCGGTATGGCGGCCGGATCGCCCAGCGGTTCGTCGGCGTGATACATCACCCGGCTGAATGTATCGGCCTTGAGGCGGCCGCCGTCGATCTGAACCAGGTCGATGTTCAGGCTGCGCGCAACCATGCGCGCATAGCCCGATTCGTCAAGGGCGGTCCCGCCGAAGGAAACCATGAACGCTTTCAGGGGACTGGTTGAAAGCCGGGCCGCGCAGGCTGCCAGCAGGCTCGAGTCGATGCCGCCGCTCAGCAGGATGCCTATCTCGACATCGGCGATAAGCCGATAGCCCACACTTTCATCCAGAGCGGCCTCGATCTCGTCGACGCCCGGGGCGGTGCCCGCGCCGGGTGCCAGGCAGTCGTAGACGGACCAGTACAGCCGTGAAGACGTGCGCCATGTGCGCAGGTCGAGCTCCAGGCATT
>Ga0272442_10003001_pt1 | contig 23952 bp, 22 predicted proteins | sample SSMForm2O_FD_200262 | JGI IMG/M metagenome (GOLD analysis project Ga0272442, IMG submission 200262) | Marine sediment archaeal communities from Little Sippewissett salt marsh, Falmouth, MA, United States - SSM-Form-2O | ecosystem: Environmental > Aquatic > Marine > Wetlands > Sediment ...
AATGGTTGAAAATGAATATCCCTGAAACATGGATTATGATGGACATCTGGACCGCATCCAAAGGCGAGGCGTTTGCAGTCGGGTACCACAGGGAAGATGAAAAGGCCAGAATATTCCGTTATTCCTGTGATCTCTGAATCAACAGAGGTATCTCACAGCAGCTTGCATATCTTTCATTAAGTTTTATCTATGTGATATGGTGCCTGGAACATGTCATTCATAATGACCATCATTTATTTCCTCATTCTCATCGGCGCGGTGATATTCGTCCACGAGCTCGGGCACTTCATGTGCGCAAAGGCGTTCAATATCAAGGTAACCCACTTCTCCATGGGCTTCGGCCCGAAGCTCTTCGGATTCACCAGGGGAGAAACGGAATACCAGGTCTCCGCATTTCCCGTCGGCGGCTACGTGAAAATGATCGGAGAAGACCCTAACGCCGAGATAAATCCCGAAGACCGGGCCAGGAGCTTTCTGGCACAGCCTCCTTACAAGCGCCTCCTCGTCGCGGTGGCCGGTCCTGGAATGAACATGATTTTCCCGGTCTTTCTCTTCTTCGCGGTCTACCTTGCATCAAACCAGGTCGTTCCCGCTTACGTGGGACATGCCATAGAGGGAAGCCCCGCCTGGGAAGCAGGACTGAAGCCGGGCGACGTAATAACGGCTGTTGATGGAAAACCCATTCACTCGTTCGAGGACCTGCAGGGATACGTCGAACCCGCTTACGGCAGGCCACTGGGCTTTACCGTACGCAGGGGACAGGAAACATTCAGGTTAAGCATAACTCCGAAAAAGGAGATCCTGTCCGACCCGCTCGAATCCGGGCGTCCTGTCGGGCGCATAGGAATTCTTCCCAGTTCCATAGGGCCCGTAATCGGTGTACGGAGCAGTGATTCGCCCGCGGGACAGGCGGGTCTCAGAACTTTTGACAGGATCACGGCCGTAAACGGAAAAAAGGTCGAATCCTTCAACAAGATCATCTCGCTTCTACAAAGCAGCGCAGGGAAGGAAACGGAAATATCCTACCTGCGCCCTGATATTGAAAAAATGAAACCTCCGTTTGCTGACGTGTATTCCGGCAATGAACAGAAGACGATGCTTACCCCCAGAATGGAAGGTGAAAGGCTCCTGACGGGAATTGAGCCCTCCATTCTTTATGTTTCTCACGTTGAACCCGAAAGCCGGGCCGACGCCATCGGCATCAAAAGCGGCGACCGGCTCGTTTCGCTCGACGGCGAACCCCTGAGGATATGGAGCCAGCTGTTGTGGAAGCTTCAGGCAGAGCCTCAGAAAGCGCGCACACTGGTATGGGAGCACGACGGCAGTACAAAAGAAAACGGCAGCTATTATGCAAAACCACTGGATCCCTCGCAGGGCGGCGCTCTAGGCTCCGAGCTCTTTGAACCCGGACTCAGAACTTACGCGCCCATGAATCCGCCGGGGCTGATAAACCATCCTCACAGGGTAGCACGCGCAACCCGGCTGGCATTCACGCAGACGTGGAACATGTCCAGGCTCATAGTCATAGGAATTGTACGCCTGATCCAGGGTCGCATTTCTCTCAACAACATCGGCGGACCAATCATGATCGGCGATCTTGCGGCCGAAGCCGGATCAAGGGGAATCGGAACCTTCCTTTGGTTTATGGCCCTCATAAGCATAAACCTCGGTCTCGTGAACCTTCTGCCCATACCCGTACTCGACGGCGGTCACCTGTTCATGTCCCTCATCGAATGGGTGAGGAAAAAACCCCTCAACCTCAGGACAAGGGAAATCGCCCACATCATAGGGCTCGCTCTCCTGGTTTCACTGATGGCCTACGCGATAAAAAACGACATCGTCCGCATCTGGCCAAGGCTGACCACATGGTTGAGCAGCCTGTTCGGATGAGCGATGACGGAAGAACGCGACCTCGCACTCGAAGTAATCGTCAGAGTCCTCAGGGACAGCGCCTTTGCATCGGCCGTTCTGAACGCTGAACTGAAAAAGATGCCGGATCTGTCTCCTGCAGCAAAATCACTGGCAACACAGATGAGCTACGGAACACTCAGGTTCATTCCCTGGCTTGAGGCAAGGCTCGAAGAGTCTTCGAAAAGAGGCCTCGATGCGAACCTGGACCTGCACATACGCTGCATCCTCCTGCTGGCAGCCTACCAGATTATCTTTCTGGACGGCGTTCCATCCTATGCAGCCGTGTCATCAGCAGTCGAACAGGCAAAGTCAAGGCGGGGAAAAAAAATGGCCGGTTTCGTTAACGCCGTGCTCAGAAATATCACTTCAAGGGCCCGGAAAAAGGATCTTCGCCCGAATGACCCTGTTTCTTCTGATTCGGTTGAACAAATAGCGGAAAAAACCTGCATCCAGTCCTGGATAATCGAAAGCTGGATAAAACATCTGGGAAAAGATGAGGCGGTCAGGCTTGCCGCTTCCAGCAACAGCATAGCTCCGGCCGTGCTCAGACCAGCGGGAAAAACCACTGACCGTGACAGTCTGATTAAATTTCTGGAAAAAGGCGGTGTGCAGGATGCAGAGGCCTGTCGCTATTCACCCATCGGCGTGATGGTAAGGGACAGGCATCATCCACAGGTGAGAAGAGCTGTTGATTCGGCAGTGGCTCTCTGGCAGGACGAAGGCGCACAGCTTGCTGCTCTTGCACTGGATACGAGGTCGGATGACCGGTTACTGGATGCATGCGCAGGCATGGGCAGTAAAACCGGAATCATCGCTTCGAAAGTCATGGAAAAGGGAATTGTTCTGGCGGCTGACATTAACAGCAGAAAAAACCACATGGCGCTCAAAGCCCTTCAGAAGCAGCAAATGTCCGGCACCTGTTTCATAACTGCGGATCTTTCTTCATCAAACTGTTTTAAACCACGGATTTTCAACAGAATACTTGTCGATGCACCGTGTACGGGCGACGGCACTTTGAGAAGAAGACCTGACATCAGGTTGCGCATGAGCAGAAAAGAGTCTGATTCAGTTGTCAGACTGCAGCGTGATATCCTCGAGCAGTGCGGAAAACTCCTTGTGCCAGGAGGTACAATGGTTTATTCCGTATGCAGCCTTCTTTATGAACAGGGCCCGGCACAGGCTGAATGGCTGCTGAAAAAGTTTCCGGATTTTCATGCAGTGCCGTTGAATTTTGCATCTCCATTAAATAAATCCAGGCTCGTGATTGGGCCCCATTCGCACAATACTGATGGATTTTTCATCGCATCTTTCCGTCGAGAATGAAAACCCAGCCTGCAACTCCTTGTAATTACTCATTTTCAGCCTTAGTGAAATTATTCTTGACGCAATAATAAGCTTGGTGTACCTAAGATTGAACTTGCACCCATTGCTGTTGGCTGCAGCTGTAAAAACGGGGCGTAGCGCAGCCTGGTAGCGCACACGGTTCGGGACCGTGACGTCGGAGGTTCAAATCCTCTCGCCCCGACCCAGGGAACTTAAATGGATATTCGGTGCATCCGGCACCGGGAAGAGGAGATATAAATGGCAAAATCAGCTCATAAAATGAACATCCTCATTGTAGACGATGATAAGGAAATCTGTGAATACATGGAAACCTTCCTGTTTGCCGACGGGTACGGGGTCAAAACTCTCAACGACCCGAGGATGGTTGTGAATGAGGTCAAGAAAGGCGGCTATCACCTCATCATCCTTGATTTAATGATGCCCAAGATGGACGGTCTGGAAGTTCTGAAGCAGGTGAGAAAAGCTGATTCGGACATTGCCGTGGTCATTTTCACCGGCTATCCATCACTGGAGTCCGCGGTCGAGTCCATGAAGCTAGACGTGGTGGACTACATCAAGAAGCCTTTCAGTATTGATGAATTCCGCACAGTTCTCGAACGCGTAATGAAAAAGAAAGGCCTCTCCCGTACAGCAGAAGAAGAACTTCACAGGACTATTGGAGAGACGATAAGAAGACTCAGAAAAGAAAGAACCCTTACTCTCAAGCAGATGTCCAGGAGAACGGGTCTCAGCGTCAGCCTGCTTTCACAAATCGAAAGAGCCGAGAGCTCGGCGTCGATCTCGTCTTTACACAAAATCTCCAATGCGCTGGACACAAGAATAACGACCCTGTTCGGTGAATTCTGAAACCTTACCGGGCAGATCGAAATATCCACAACTCCCGGGAAACAGCGTTTTGCCGGAAAAACCACGCCTTATTCATCATCCTTTACCCGCCGGACTTCTGGATCGTGATGCAGTCAAGGTCGTCCGTCGTCTCAACAGGTTCGGCTATTCTTCTTTTCTTGTCGGAGGATGCCTGCGTGACCTTCTTCTCGGAGTCAAACCCAAGGACTTCGATGTAGTTACAACTGCAAAACCAAACGAAATCAAAAAACTTTTCAGAAACTGCAGACTTATCGGACGCAGGTTCCGGCTCGCTCATCTGCTCTTCAGTGACAGGAAGATAATTGAAGTCGCAACATTCAGACGAGCACCCAATGCCGAGGAAAAGGATAACCCCGACCTTATCGGTGACAACCTGTTCGGCACAGCGCCACAGGACGTACTCAGACGTGATTTTACAATCAATGCTCTTCTTTATGAGGTACGCAAAGGCGTATTCCACGACTACGTCGGGGGTGTAAGGGATATAGAGAAAAGACTTCTGCGCACCATCGGCGATCCCGGAATCAGACTTCCGGAAGATCCCGTCCGCATACTGAGAGCCATTAAATTTGCATCCAGACTGGACCTGGACCTGGAACCCGATCTTCGGGCAGCCATGAGCTTCCATGCGAAAAAAATAACAGACACATGTGCCGCCCCAAGAGTATCAGAGGAAATATTCCGCATGCTCAGGCCCGGCACGGGCTTCAAATCAATAGAACTGGCATTTGATCTCGGGGTGCTCGAACACCTGTTTCCCGAGCTCTCATCGGAAATGTGCAATACTGAAACACGGAACCTTGTACTAAGGGATATCGGGCGTGCGGATGGCCTGATCAGGAGAGGGAGAGCCCTGAGCGACGCAGTGCTTCTGTCAACCCTGCTCTGGCGTCCCCTGGAAAGAATCATCCGCGAGAACCGCAATTCATCTTCCGCTGTGGAGAACTTCATAAAGCCCATTACGCTCCGCTTCCAGATACCGCGACGGGTTTCCGCCAGGCTGCGCCAGATCTGCCTTGCCAGGCGAAGGCTCATGAACCCCCACTGGAAGCGATCGCGCGCCCTGGTTAAAAGGGAATATTTTCGGGAATCCGTTGATCATCTTGAAATAACAGCAACCGATTCAAGTGAAAATCACGTGCTCAAGATATGGTCTTCCGTAATGAGAGGCGAACCTTTTCCTCCATCTTCAAAACTCCCTGACGGAAAGAAAAGATCAAAAAAGCGCAGAAAAAAACGAAGGTCAGGAAAGAACAAGCCCCTGCCGGGTGACAAAAAACAGCCATGAACCACAGGGAAACAAAGAAAGCGCGCATCGGCTGGGCCATGTACGATTTTGCGAATTCGCCCTTTCCCTCCCTCATGATAACGGCATTCTACCCCCTTTACTTCAAGCACGTAATGGCGCATGGAAGAAGCGACGGGGACCTGCTATGGGGCTCGGCGGTTTCGCTTTCCATGGCCGTAGTTTTCATACTTTCACCACTCGGAGGCGCGCTTGCCGACATCAGCGGCAGAAAAAAGATCTTCATACAGATACTGACGTGGATGTGCGCCGCTGCCACGGCCGCCCTCGTCCTTCCGGGACCAGAAGCAGTCTGGGCCGCCTTCGCCCTGATAGTTGCTGCCAATGTAGGTGCCGAGGGAGCGCTTCCCTTTTACAACGCCTACCTTCCCCTTCTGGCGGACCGCAAAAGCATGGGCCGTCTTTCGGGTGATGCATGGGCTCTCGGATATCTCAGCTTTCCCCTGGCATTGGCCTGTATTTATCCCCTGGCATCCGGCGGCCTCGGTCCGGACAATGCATCGAAAGCCGGACTGGTGCCACTGGTCGTAGCAGCATGGATCCTTGTTTTTTCTATTCCCACATTTGTTCTGCTTCCATCCGACAGGCGGAATAAAACCCTTGCCACGGACAAATCCTTAATATCCGTGGCATTATCAAGGATCGTACTTACGATAAAGAACATAAGAACAAACCGCGCCCTTTCAGGATTTCTTCCTTCGTATTTCTTTTTCACAAATGCCGTATCGGCCGTTATCACGTTTACCGCAATATTCGCTTCCGACACGCTCGGATTCACATTAAAGGAAAACCTCCTGCTGCTTCTTGTAATGAACATCGTTGCAGCCCCCGGGGCCTTTGTCTTCGGACGTGCCGCTGATCGCTTCGGACTTGTAAAAATGCTCTTCATCTGCCTGTTCCTGTGGCTTGCCGTGTGTGCGGGAGCAGCCATGGCACACACGAAGCTGTTTTTCTGGATCGTGGCCTTCGTAGCCAGCCTGATCCTGGGAGCCACGCAGGCTCTGAGCAGGGCCCTGATGGGAAAGCTCTCTCCCGGAGGCAGGGAAACGGAGATGTTCGGATTCATGACATTTGCCGGAAAAGGCTCGTCAATACTGGGTCCCGTGACATTCGGGGCTGTTTCGACGCTGTTTTCGAGCCAGAGAGCGGCCGTTCTGATAACGGGGGTTTTCTTTCTGGCCGGCATTGTGTTACTTAAGAGGGTAAATCTGAATATGGAAACGAACTCTTCAGGAAGAGGGACTAGATGAATCTACAGGGAATCACCCGCCGCATACTCGCACTTCCACAGTCGCCGCTCATAATCACCATACTGGAGAGCGAACAGACAGTGAGACTCGTGCAGAAGTTCGTCCTGCTCATTGAAAACATTGTAGAACGTTCGATTATTCTATCGATACTCAGGGACAAAGTTCAGGAGCAGGCGGCATATCAGGAAACCGGAACCAGTGGGCCTTCGCTGGAACGGCTCGAGCAGATAGAAACGGAACTGAAGGACATAAGGCGTGAATCTGCGGCCGTCCTCGAGGCTCTTTCAAACAATACAACCCAGGAACCATAAGGAGGGAAAAATGAACTGGATCAAGGCAATCATGCTGATTCTGGTGCTCGTGGTCTTCACCGGCTGCGTTACGCACACCAGGGTGGAAACCGTCAACGGCAAAGCTTACGTGGTTGACGGACACATCTTCGGGACCGACATGCTTTTCTGTGACGGTCATGGAGGAACACCCGAATGCTGGCCCGTGAACGAAGTTGAAGCGAAAGGAGGCAAGTGATGAAAACTGTTAAATTAATCGCTGTTGCCGCCCTGCTCGTTTTCGGACTCATGGCCTGCACACATGTATCATCGGGCATGCCCACCACCGAGACCGTAAACGGTGACGCCTGGTACGTAAAAGAAACGGGTCTGGGATTTCTCATATTCTCCACATCCGTGTATTACTGCCCGTCGACATCGCAGAGAGGCCCGGTTACCTGCAGGGAAGCGATAATACACCCTGCAGGTGAAGGTGCATCATCCTCCGATTACGAAGAGGAAGCATCCTACGATGATGAAGAAGAGTACGGGGCAGAAAAAGACGAAGAAGGCATGGAAGAGGCAGGCGAAGAAGGCGAAGAAGCTTTTTAGAGCCGCTTCTTCCGGATTATATTCCTGCCGAAATGCTTGAAGCCGCGTACTGCGCTGGTGTATGCGTATGTACATGGCCGAAGCTGTTTTTCATGTCATAATTGCCATAATAGTACTCGATTTCGTTATCGAAAGAACTCTGGCCTGGCTGAACCTGAATCACAGGCCGAAGAACATCCCTGAAGAGCTGGAAGGAATCTATGATCCCGAATCCTACAGCCTGCAGCAACAGTACCAGCGCTCGCACGGCACCCTTGCCCTGATCTCGAGCAGCTTCAGCTTTGTCATTCTCCTTTTAATGCTGCTTCTGGGAGGATTCGGGTGGCTGGATTCATTCGCCCGCAGCTTCTCTGAACATCCCGTTGTCATGGCCCTGATTTTTTTCGGCATTATCGGTCTTGCATCAAATATCATGGGCATCCCGTTTTCAGTCTACGGGACATTCGTGATCGAAGAGAAATTCGGTTTCAACCGCACCACACCCGCGACTTTCGTTCTCGACAGGATAAAGAGCCTCTTCATCGGTGCCGTGATCGGCGGAGGGCTCCTGTCCCTGATCATATGGTTCTATTCGCTGTCGGGAAAATGGTTCTGCATCCTGGCATGGGTTCTGGTAACCCTGTTTTCAATATTCATGGGAATGTTCTACTCAACCCTCATTGTTCCCCTTTTCAACAGACAGACTCCGCTCGAACAGGGCGAACTCAGGAACAAAATTCAGGAATTCGCTAAGAAAACCGGCTTCAGGCTCACAGACATATTCGTAATAGACGGGTCCAGAAGGTCCACCAGGGCCAATGCATATTTCACAGGCCTCGGCCCGAAAAAGAGAATAGTGCTCTACGATACCCTGATAAATGATCTTACGAGTGACGAGGTGCTTGGGGTCCTTGCCCACGAAATCGGCCATTACCTCAAAAAACACGTGAGGTCCGGCATGATACTCGGATCGCTAAATTCGCTTGTCGTTCTGTTCATTTTTTCGAGGGTTATTTCATTTGAACCGCTTTCCATTTCCATGGGAGCGGATGCACACAGCTTTCACATGGCTCTCGTCGCCTTCGGTATACTGTTCTCACCCGTTTCCTTTGTTACAGGAATACTGATGAACCGCCTGTCGAGAAAAAGAGAATTCGAGGCCGACCTGTTCGTCAAGAAAAATCACGATGCACGGCTCCTGATCGATGCCCTGAAAAAGCTTACGGCCAAGAATTACAGTGACCTGACTCCGCATCCCGCATATGTTAGCGTACATTATTCGCACCCGACGCTTCTTCAGAGAATACGGGCGCTTGAACAGGAATAGCGGCACCATGAACACGCGAATATCCGTCATGATTATTATTGCGACGCTCTGCATTATTTCATGCGCAGGCAGTTCCCTGCCTCCGCCTCTCGACCCTCCTCAGCCTCTTCCGGGAGATCCTGCCGAATGCAGCGGTTACCGGGAAGCCGTAAGCGATGCATGGAACCAGGACGTTCGCAGAAAGGTCTGGACTGCATTTACGGAAAAGCAGAAAGAGCCGGCCGCGAACACGGCACGCCTCATCATCACCCAGATGGATTACCTGAGCAGGGACTGGATAATACTGACAACGGACCTGTGCGGCAGAAGCATGATTGATGACGGTATTGAACAGAACGCGTTCACGAACAGGATTGAATGCTACGAATCCGCCTTCGCTTACCTGAAAACATTCATAGAACTGCTGAAAAACGCAGACACACAGACAGTAGACAACTGCCTGCACGGATTCAATCTTGTACTCGAACAGATGGAGCCCTGCCAGCGGGATGCTGCATCAACCCCTCTGCATATTGAGGGAGAAAAAGATGATACCGGTGACGCTGTAATTCATCTGACAAGGGCGCACATGCTGACGGCTCTGGACAGGAACGATCAAGCAGAAGAAATTTTGTCCCGGGTCGAGCGGAAAATTTCAAATCAGACCGATACCGGGGCTGAAGCTGTTTTTCTGCTTGCAGGAGGCGCCGTGGACACATCGAACGGCAGCAATGATGAAGCGCTGCAAAAATACACCCGTGCAGCCGGAATATTCGAGAGTATCAACTCCACTTCCGGATGGTCCGATGCAATTGCCGGCCTTGGAGAAGTCGAACTACAGAAAGCCGATTACGAAAACGCACTTGAACACTTTGAACAGTCAGAATCACTGGCAAAACAGATTGCGGGCAAATCAGGCACACGCATGGGCAGACTCGAGCTGAACAGGGGCACTGTTTTCAGGAAAACGGGCAGATTTACCGAAGCTCTCGAAGCCCTTGAAAATTCAAAGAGAATTTTTGCTGCAATCTACGGGCCTCATCATCCATTTACCGCTTCGATACTGAATAACATCGGTCTCACAAGGGACGGCATGGGAGAATATGACACTGCCGCTCTTTATTATGAAAAAGCGCTGGATATTTACAGGGACAGCTACAGACCGAATCATACACTGATAGCATCATCCCTGAACAACATGGCAGCGGCACTTGCCGAAACAGACAGAATGTCAAAGGCTGTCGACCTGTTTAATGAGGCTCTGGATATTTACAAATTCAATTATGGAGATGATCACCTGCTGGTGGCTTCAACCCTCAACAATCTGGGCATTGCATACGACGATGCCGGACACCACAGAAAGGCCATAGGCTATTTTACCAGGGCCATGAGCATAGAGCGCCGCCTGCTTGGCACTGATCACAGGACAGTTGCAATGCGCCTGAGCAACATCGGAACTGCATGGATCGGCATGGGACAGTACAACAGGGCTGTCAGGAACTATAAAAAGGCCCTTGAAATATTCAGGAAAAACCCGGACGAAAACCGGATCGAAACCGGCATCATGTACTATAATATCGGCTCCACTTATCACAAGGGAGAAAACTGCAGCGCGGCGGTAAAATATTACGACAGAGCACTTGAAAACTTACTGAAAACGCTTGATGAAAACAACGAACGTATTACAGAAATAAGACATTGGAAGAAAAAGTGCACGGAACAGTAAATATTGAGGAATACGCGTGAAGCATGGAGTCTTAAGAAAGCCGGACTGGATAAGAACGCGTGCGGGAGGCGGGAGTGTCTGGGCTGAAACAATAAAATCCGTAAAAACGGCCGGCCTCCATACTGTGTGCGAGGAAGCCCGCTGCCCGAACAGGGGCGAATGCTGGAGCTCGGGAACTGCGACCTTTCTGATTCTCGGAGACGTCTGCACGCGCGGATGCAGGTTCTGCAGCGTAAAAAGAGGCGACCCCTCAGGAAAGCTGGACAGTGACGAACCCGTACGCGTCAGCCGGGCGGTATCGGCCATGAATCTCGATTACGCAGTGATAACTTCCGTAACCCGCGACGATCTTGCGGACGGGGGCGCGTCCGTATTTTCAGAAACCGTCACAAGCCTTCGTGCTTCCGACAGAAAAATACTGTCCGAAGTTCTGATACCGGATTACGGACAGGATGCTCTGAAAACGGTAATAGATTCCGGTCCTGCCGTAATTGCCCACAATATCGAAGTGGTGGAAAAACTGACTCACGTCATGCGGCACCCGGCCTCCACCTACGAAAAGTCCCTCGATGTCATCTCCACAATACGAAAGCTGGGTTTCAAGGGACCGGTCAAATCATCGATACTGCTCGGTCTGGGAGAAAATGCTGAAGATGTAGCATCATCCATAAGGCATCTTCGTGATGCAGGATGCAGCATGCTCGTGCTAGGCCAGTACCTTCAGCCTTCGCGGGACAATCCTCCGCCCGAAAGATACGTAAGCCCGGAAGAGTTCGACAAGTACAGAGACATGGCCCTGGATGCCGGTTTTTCTTCGGTTGTGTCAAAACCGCTCGCTAGAACCTCTTACAGGGCAAAAGAAATGTTTCTGTCTGAAAATTATGGAGAAAGTAATGGATAATGTGAAAACCGACGCCGCAGTCATTGGTTCAGGCCCCGGGGGTTATGTAGCAGCCATCCGCGCGGCACAGCTGGGAATGAAGACCACGGTGATAGAAAAAGGCCGCATCGGCGGTGTATGCCTCAACTGGGGATGCATTCCGTCAAAGGCACTTCTTCATGCGGCAGGTCTGCGTCACGAAGTGCTGACACATGGGCCCCGGATCGGTCTCGAATGCGACGGAATCGAACTCAACCTTAAAAAGATGATTAAATGGAAGGACGGCATCGTCACAAGGCTGCAGAAGGGCATAAGCTCGCTGTTTGATTCGTACGGAATCAGACTGATCAATGGCACGGGCACTGTGAAAGAGCCCGGCAGAGTACTGGTCGAGACCGAAGGAGAAGATGTCCTGGTCGAGGCGGACAGGGGCATCATTGCGGCCTCCGGCGCCAGGCCCTTGATGATACCGGGATTTGAACCTGATGGAAAAATCATCATCGATACAGCCCGTGCGCTGAGCCCCACCTCCATACCCGAAAGCCTCCTCGTTATAGGGGGCGGCGTCATCGGGCTCGAACTCGGCACTCTCTATGCAAAAATGGGCAGCAGAGTGACAATCGTGGAAATAATGGATCAGATCCTGCCCGGAATCGACCCTGATCTCGTTCAGATAATTTCGAGAAGCCTGCGCAGGCTGAAGATTACGGTTCATACTTCTTCTACTGCAGCAGCAATAAATAAAAACAACAAAGCCGCCGCGGTCATGCTCAGGACTCCTGAAAAAGAAATCGAGGTCGAGGCGCAGCAGGTTCTCTTGGCCACCGGCTTCCGCAGTGCGCCGGACAGAACGGGTCTGGGAGATCTTGGAATTAAACTCGACCCTTACGGCAGTGTTGAAGTGGACAGAAACATGGAAACTTCGTTAAAGGGAATCCATGCCGTCGGCGACCTTACCGGACCGCCCTTTCTCGCCCACGCGGCATCTGCGCAGGGGCTTACGGCTGCCGCCGCAATATCGGGACATAAACCCGAAAGCGCAGAACCAGTGCCCGCTGCAATCTTCACGGATCCTCAGATAGGCATGGTGGGCATGAGCGAAAGCAAGGCCAAAGCGGCAGGCAGGAAAATCGTCACCGGGCGCTTCGCGTTTACTGCATCCGGGCGGGCCCTTGCAGGCAACAACACCGACGGCGTTGTAAAGGTAATTGCAGACGCTCGTTCGCACGAAATATTGGGACTTCACCTTGCCGGGCCGGAATGCTCGGAGCTTGTCGCTCTCGGATCCGTGGCAGTATCCGCTAAAATGACGCTGGATGAACTTGCTAAAGCCGTGCAGGCACACCCCACCCTTGCAGAGTGCGTGCACGAGGCCGTGCTCGATGCACTTGGAAAATCAATCCACTCCCCTCCTGAAAAGTGAACCCGGCAGAACCCAGAGTTACAAGATATGGCCGCATCAGCTTTGATGCGGCAGAGAAACTGCAGGTGCAGGCTGCTTCGGACAGAGCGGACAACAGGATCCCGGACACCGTGATGCTCATGGAATTCGACCCTGTGATTACGATGGGAAAAAGCGCGGACCAGGCAAATATACTGGTTAAAGAAAGCATCCTGGAGAAAAAGGGGGTCGCTTTACGTAAAATCGACCGTGGCGGCGATGTCACTTATCACGGCCCGGGGCAGGCCGTCATGTACCCCATAGTCGACATCAGGAGCAGGCGTCTCGCAGTTCGCCGCTTTGTGCACATGCTCGAAGAAGTCATGATCAGGACCTGCAGCGACCTGGGCGTAAATGCGTACAGGAAACAGGGCATAGTGGGTGCCTGGTGCGATGGCGGTAAAATCGGAGCAATCGGGCTTCGCATATCGCGCGGGGTATCGCGTCACGGTGCAGCCCTCAATGTAAACACCGACATCGACGCCTTCGGAATGATAGTTCCATGCGGAATCCGCGATGCAAAAGTAACATCCATCAAAAATGAACTCGGCAGAAGCGTGCCACTGGATACGGTATTCGATTTCCTCGAAAAGCATTTTGTGGATATTTTTTCTCAGGTTGGTGAAGAGTGAGTAATTATTACTGATTCGAAAACATAGCGGCAAAAGGACTATTACAGGGGACGCTGTCGCAAAACCTCACTTCTATATCAGTAGGATTTGAACATCCAGAATTGAAAATAGCATGATCATACCCGCCCGTAATAAAGGCATCTCCATTTTCAGCAACTGCCATATCATCGCCACCGGTCCCCTCAAATACCAAGTCTGACCATAACAGCCCGCCATCGGGCGAGTACTCTGCCAGGAATGTACCGTTACATGGGTTTTCTGCTGGTCCACCAATTCCCATAAGCAGTGACGACCCATCGTTATTCGCCGCAATGCCCTCCCCATAATATCCTTTTGCACTCCTTGCCCAGGCAAGAGTACCATCAGCATTGTATTTCGCTATAAAAATGTTGCCGTCAGATATGTTCAATGTTGTCTCGTTGATTTCACCTTCTCCGAATACCGCCGTGTCTGAAATCATACCGGTAATGACAAATGACTGATCCGGAAACATGTCAATATCATGACTGGAATCAGACAGTGATCCTCCTGCTTTCTTTGCCAATATTAATTTACCGGAGGAGTCATACTTGGCTATGAAAACATCACCTTCCCCATCTCCGCACGGAGATAAAATTACCCCTGCATCCTCTCCCGGACCGAATTCCACCGTGCCCCAGAAGCTTCCCGTAATTACTGATGTCCCGTCGGAATGAGCGGAAATCCCGGTCGCGGCAGCACTGTCTGTTTCATCTGATCCTCCTGCACTTCTGGCCCATTCCAGAGAACCGGATTGATTATATTTGGCAATGAAAACAGCTCCGCCACCTTTGGATTTCAGTATTGTTTCACCAGAATCTCCTACACCGAATTGCGCCGTACCAGCAAAAAGGCCTGTTATTACCGACAGACCCCCATCAATAACATCCATATATAACTCGCCCCATTTATTCTCCAGACTTGCAATACTCCTGACCCAGTCCAGACTGCCATCCGGGCTGTACCTGGCTAAATAGAAGTCATTGTATCCATTTGCATACAGGGTTGTTTCATTGTCCTCTCCATAACCGAATACTGCTGTTTCCCTGAACAATCCAGCAGCAATTGAACAGCCGTTGCCCGATGAAGCTATATCGTGAGCATAACGGTATCCGGTTCCTCCAATACACTTTGTCCATTGACGTTCCCCGCTGCTGTTATACTTGGCTATAAATATATCTTTATATGTTGAGTAGTCACCGACATTGCCCGTGCATGCCCCTGAACCGTCCTGCAGCGCAGCACAACTGCTACCCCAGCCTGAGGATACCTCTCCGAAATCATCCACCCAGCCCATTTTCATTCTGCATTCTGAATCCACCTCGCAGTTAAAAACCACATCAGAGGGTTCATCGGCATCCGTATCCGAGTCGTTGTCCGCATCGGTGTCGTTGTCAGTATCAGTATCGGTATCAGTATCACTATCGGTATCCATATCCGCATCCCCGTCAACGTCAGTGTCAGCAGAGGTGTTGAAGCCTGTATCCTTGTCCGCATCTATACCGGCGTCACGGCTCTCGGCCTTGTTTCCATCACATGAAAAAGCCAGGAAAAACGGCATCAGGAAAAGTACCTTAATAGATTTCATATGCCCCTTGCCTTTTAGAAACGGTACTGGATTCTTATTCTTGAGTAAGTATATCACGGATTTGATACATTTCAGATAAAAACTGAACTGCTAGTTAGGATACCCCTCAGAACGGTGCCACCCTAAAAAGGCTGATCCTCAGAACGGTTATCAGACACCCTTTCAGGCGCATTATGGGTTCAGTACGATGGCCTTTCTGTCTTCCCCTCTGCCCATTTCCTCGTTCACCCTGTCCATGTTTTCGTGCACTGTTTTAATGGCGCTTTCGAGAGTGTCCGTCTTTACCACTACGCAGACGAACTTCCTGAGCAGCCTGGTAATGTTTGGACCGAACCTCCTGCCCACCAGGACATCGATACCTTGTAAGGCCTTTGCCGTGGCCTTTGCCTTTTCCGGATCCCCGTGCTTTATCGACTCATCACCGGCGAATCTGGAGTTCGGCCTCTGTTCAATGAGTTCTTCTTTGCCGTCGAAGAATTTGTAAACATAGAAATCCTTTGCCATGCCTACGTGATCATTGTTCAAATTCCGGCCATCGTCCGTCCCGAAAGCAATCAGCAGCTCTTTTTCCATTTAATATCGCCTCCTGTTCTGGTGTCAGACACATTTTTCCATCCTTTTTACACCAGGTATCACCTAGCCTCAAACGGTGTCTGGCACCGTAATCTGTGTGCGGGTGATCGGACAGACAAGGCTCAGTCATCATTAGAGAATCGGTCATCCGCGTCGGTTGGATCAATCCCCTCCGCGTCGAGCCAGCCGGCCCTGCTGCAGGAAAAAGCATCGAACCCCGGAACGTATGGCTTGATGTCCAGCAGGGGGCTTTCGTCAAGGATGTCGACTCCACGCACCCTGATCTCGCTTCCGCTGACTGAAATAAGCTCGACCACCGACAGGCCTATCGGGCAGGGCCTCGCCGGCGCTCTGGTGGCGAACAAACCACGCTCCACGTTGTCGAGATACGGAATGACTTGAGGCCGCCAGGCCCTGGATCTGTCCAGCAGAAACAGCAGCCACAACCGTTCGAAACCATCGATGTCGGCGAGCGCCTCCACATATGGCTCGAAAACCTCGACGAGACCTTCGGCCTCACGGTCGAAGCGCGGCTGAATTGGCGTACCACCCTGTGTTTTGAACGGAGTGTGGATCAGTCCGATGGATCTCATTGCGACGTCGATCCCTGGGAAATTCACACGTTTGTTAGTCATAACGCCTCCATTTGCTCATTCGATTGCTTTTGCCTTCCCTCTCTGCTGGCCAGAGTGTAAAGGCAGGGCATCAAGAAGAGTGCTACCGGAATCTCCAGAAGCAACCCGCCGATGGCTCCAACTGCCATAGGTTGAAGCATGTCGCCGCCAGCGCCCACATTGACAGCCAGAGGCAAGAGCCCGGCGATCGTTGTGGCCGTTGTCATAACCCGTGGTCGCAGACGCAGTCTGGCGGCGTTTTGCACGGCATCGTCAGGATCAAGAGGATTCGAGCCGCTTCGCAGCTCGTCGGCGAGAGTGAACAGGAGAACGCCGTCGTTGACCGTGGCCGCCACAACGACAAGGAGGCCAACAAGCACAGTAGCGCCCATGGCTAGGTCACTGGCCCAAAGAGCAAAGACCATGCCCGCCGTACCGGCAGGGATGCTGCACAGGATCATCACCGGGTAACGGATACTGTTGAACTGCACAGCAAGCACCACCATCGCCAGGAAAACGGCCAGGCCGAGGATACCCAGGGCCATGCTCGTCAAATCTTCCATAAGCCGGGCCTTGCCGCCGTAGTCGATTTCGTAACCGGGGGGAAGATCGAGCTTGTCGAGCTCAATCTTGATCCCGCCGAGTGCCTTACCAACGCTCGCGCCCCAGGCGTCGGCACGAACAACCACCTGTTTGATCTGATCCTCGCGCACAATCTCCACCGGACCGGTCCCTTCAGTGACCGTCGCCAGGTCGCGTAACCGATAGTGTCTCCCATCCGTGGCAGGTATGACCAGGTTCTCTACGTCTCGTCTGCTGGAGAGCCGTTCCTCTGGGATCCGCAGCCGGATGTCGTAGAGTTCCCCGCCTTCCTGGTAGCGGGTGGCCACGACGCCGTGGAGCAAGGCCCGCTGCGTGGTGGCCACGTCAAAGATCGAGACGCCGAGTTCATGAGCCCTTTCCCGATCGACCTGCACAAGCAGCTCGGGTTTGGTCAGGTCCATGCCGAGATGCATGTTTGCGAGGTTAGGCCGCTCCTGAGCAAGTTGCAGGATACTGCCGGCGAGATTGTATAGCTTTTCGAGGTTCGGGCCGCGTACCTGGATCTCCAGATCAGACTCGCCCATCTTCCTGATCCCCTTGATGCGCATCTTGCGCACCATTACCCTGCCGCCTGGTGGAGACATCATGGACAGGGGCTTCTTGATCTTCTGCATGTACTCCTGGGTCGTAAGCGCCCTCGCATCGTTTGGAACCAGCTGGATGTCGATCTCACCTTCGTTCGCCACCTCGAAGGTATAGAGTCCCCAGACCTTGCCACCCACCAACGTGAACGCGCTCTCGATCAGCGGATCCCCTTCAAGTTTTTTTTCGATACGGCGTAAAAGTCGGTCTGTCTCCTCCACGGATGTTCCGGTGGGCAGCTTGACCTTTATCATGATGCGCCCGTCATCGATCTCGGGCAGAAACTCGCTACCCAAAGAAGTTGAAAGCATCGCGGCGAGCAGCACTACGCCCGCAAATATCGCAAAAACCGTAAAACGCCAGCGGATAACACGTTTCACGAGAAGGCCGTAGCCGTCCCGGATTCTCTCCTGCCATCGTGACGATCGCTGCGCTGTGCAACTGCCGAGAAAGACAGCGCCCAGCATGGGCACCAGGGTGAGAGAAGAAGCGAGGCTCACGACAACCACGCCCGCCACCACCAGGATGAGCTCCCGAAACAGCAGGCTGGTCAGACCCGAAATGAGCATATACGGAACAAACAGTGCCAGTAGCGTCAGCGTCCCGGCGATGACCGCGCCGGCGACCTGGACGGTGGCGCTCACGCTGCTGTCATTCGCGTTGCCGTCATGCTCCACGCGCCGTCGGGAGATGTTTTCGAGCACCACGATGGCGTTGTCGAGAAGCACACCCAGCGAAATTACAATACCGGCCAGGGTGAAGATGTTGATGGAGAATCCCTGAAACCACATGAATGCGAAGTTGACGACCAGGGCAATGGGCAGCGCGGTCATGAGAACGAGCGCCTGCCTGAGGCTGCCCAGAAACACAAACGAGACGATGAGGACAAGCAGCGCTGCCTGAAATGCCGCGGTCCTCACGCCCGACAGCGCGCTGTCCACGTACTCGGCCTGGCTTTCGACCAGGCCGAAGGTAATGTGACCGGGTATCGCTGTGCCGAGATCTTTCATCCGCTTTCTAAGAGCGATCTCAACCTCGACCGTGTTGGCGTCCGGTTGCTTCTGTACGCTCAGCTTGACGCAGGGGATCGAGTCGAGCCGCGTGATGATGCGGACCTCCTCGTGAGCATCTTCGACCTGTGCCAGATCGCGCAGGTAGACTTTGGCAAGGCCGTCGTCCTTGACCACAACCGAGCGGATCTCATCGAGCGAGGTGAACTCGCCCACGGTGCGCGCGATGAGCTCACGAGGACCGTCGAAGATCCTTCCTCCGAACATCTCGACGTTGGTCTGCGCCAGAGCGCGCTGGATGTCGGAGATGGCAAGGCCATGTTTTTCGAGAGCAATCGGGTCCAGATGTACCCGGATTTCGCGTTTCAGGCCACCGATGATCTCGGCCCCGCTAACTCCCGGCACGGCGAGCACGCGGTCCAGGAACCAGTTCTCAGCCCAGTCCCTCAGTTGCACCAGGTCCCACTCGGTGGACTGCACGGTGAGCTGGACCACCGGGAGCTGCTGTGGATCCGCCTTGATGACGATGGGGGGATCCATATCCGGCGGAAGGCTCCTGGCGGCCCGGGCCATGGCCGCCTGGGTGTCCTGGAACGCCACGTTGACATCGACGCCGTAACGAAAGTTGACCTGCAGGGTGTAGCCGCCCTCGATGCAGGAGGACTCCAGGTAATCCAGCCCCTCCACCGAGGCCATCTCACGCTCGATGACCTCGGCCACGTGCTCTTCGATCTCGTCGGGCATGGCTCCGCGCCACCAGATATGAACCTTTATCAGTGGATAGGCGATGTTTGGAAGAAAATCGACGGGCAGCCGGGTCAGCGAGAGCACCCCCAACACGACCAGGGCACAGGCGATGGCCCCTGTTGCGACCTTGCGTCGAACGGCAAGTTCGACAGGGGCTTTCATTGATTCCTTCCTTTGCTACGATCCGGTTTTTGCTTTTTCTCGCTCCCTTGCCCCTTGGCCTCTCGTACCTGTTTCCCGTCGCGCAAGCGGTTGTGACCGGCGATTGCCACGGCTTCGCCCTGGTTCACACCCGCAAGGATCTGTACGTAACCGTCATCTTCCAGGCCGAGCTCGACCGGGCGCTGTTCGACGGTCGCGTCATCTCCAATAACGAAGACGAGGGTCTTGCCATCGCGTCGAACCACGGCCTCAACCGGAACGCATAATGTGTCTGGCACCGTTTTAAGCGTAACATCAAGGCGGGCGAACATTCCTGGAAACAATTTGATATCACTATCTATTTCTGCCTCCAGAGTACGCGTGTGTGTCTGCCGGTTAATATCCGGATATATGCGTACAACTCTGGCATCAAAATTCTGACCGGGATACGCATCAAGAAAGACTTTTACTGCTGCATCGTGCCCTACCACGGCCGCCTTGTCCTCGGGAACGGCAAAGCGCAGCACAAGACTCCGGGGGTCAAACATCTCAATCAGAGTTGCCATTGACGGTACAAAATCGCCCACCGCTACGGGCACGCTTAATACAATGCCCGCCCACGGAGCACGGACCTGGTAGTCTCCGAGCCGTTCTGTGGCGCGTGCCAGTGCTGCCCTTGCCCTGCTTACACTGACCCGTGCCCTGTCCAGTTCCTCACCCGGCACAGCTCCAGCCTGTACCAGTTTCTCAATTCGTTTCTCTTCAAGCTCCTCGCGATCGAGGTCAGCCCTTGCCGAAGCGGCTGAGGCATCATCGCCCTTTGCCCGTCCCAGCTTTGCCAGTATCTGGCCTGCACGTACATGATCCCCCTCGCGAACCGGACAGGCCATAACTGGCCCTTCAACCGGTGACGCCATTCTGGCTAAGCGGGTCGGCTCGATGGATCCTGTAAGATCAATCCGGCTTGCAAGTGTCCTCTCTTTCACCATGACGGTCTCCACCATGGGCGTCTTTTTTCTACTTCCCGTCTGCTGCATACCGCTGTTCCTGCAGCTCGTAATACCTGAGACAAGAATAATGGAAATGAGCACTGAAAACGCGAGTCCAGAAGTAGAATTCTCCTGCCGGCGTGCCTGTTTCATGATGCACCTCCGGAAGCTAAATCGAGCAGAGCGCAGGCAGTATGCAGGTCGGTCAGAGCTGTAAAACGCATAGTCTCTGCTTTAAGCAGTGCTGCCTGGGCATCCAGCACATCCATGGTTGTGCCGTGTCCGACGGCGGCCTTTTTCCTGGCAATATCAAGACTCTCACGGGCCATTGCAATGGCCTTTGACGTTGCCTCAATCCGGGCCAGCGCGGTCTTTGTCCGGATTACTGCAGAATCGATCTCGCCCCTGATGTCGAGGCCGAGTTTTCGCTTCTTCTCCTCTAAAATACGAAGTCTTGCTTCCTCCTCATCTACGCGTGCGGCCGTCTCGAGCCCAGTAAAAAATGGAAAAGAAAGCTCGATTCCGGCAAAACCAAGATCGTCGTAATCTCCCTGAGCACTCGCCCTGGCCCCATAAGTACCCTTGGCAGAGACCACAGGCCACCATCCAGCCCATGCAATATCGATACGTTCTTTCTGAGCCTCTATTTCGGCATCCAGCCTGGCCATATCCGGCCGTGCACTGACCGCTTTTATTATGAGTTTCTCACTGTTTGTGCTTACATCGTATGCTGAAAGATCACCACTTATATCAAAACCGCCACGAGGCATTTTTTCGATACCCATCAAATTCACCAGCAACCGCCTGTACATATCCGAAATACCGCGCTGCCTTACCAGTTGATGCATGAGATCAGCGAGGCGGACTTCGATGTTCAGCACATCCACCCTTGCCGCCTTCTGCACCGACAGCAGTTCTTCTGTCTTCCTGAGATGCTCTTCAAGGGCTTGAATTGAGTATTCAACAGCGTCGACCAGGCGATCCTGTCCCAGAATGGTGTAAAAAGTACTCTTTATGTTGAAAACCAGCTCTTCTCTGGTCTGCTCAAGGCCCCGCTCGGCTGCCTTTTTAAGAAATCTTGAAGCATTCACTGAACTTACTGCCCGACCACCTTCAAAAAGCGGAATACTCAGCACTACGTCGCCGGAAAAAATGTCATTGGAAAAACTGGCGTTAGTGCTCTGACCACGAGCCGGTACGAGTCGCTCCTCGTGCCAGTGGTGCCTGTAGGCTGCGGTCAGCTCAACGGTAGGCAAGTGACGGGATGTTGCCTGTTCAGTACGGGCCTGGGCTGCCCTGATATCCCAGTCGCCGGCAATGACATCGGGGTTGTTGGCAAACGCAATCTCAAGCGCCTTCTCGATGGTAAGTGGACCCTCCGGCAGGCCGGTCCGTAAGGATGTGTTTTTCTCTTTATCCTTTTGCAACTGCCCGGTTGTATTATCAGCTGCGCTCGGACAACTCAGGAGCATGACAAGCAACATGGGCCCGATAGTCATAATACATCTGAGGGTGCCAGACATCACTGAACTTCCTTATCTCCGGCCTGTACCGGACGTATGCCACTGAACATCCCTTTCATGAGCAGATTACGAAATGATTTCCTCTGCTCAGGACGAAGCATTTCATTGACTTCGGTCAGGTGATTTGCCACGGCGCGCTGCATGGAAGCCTGATTCTCCGCATAAGTTTTAAGCAGTAAATCAAGCCTGGATTGACTGGGATCACATATGGCTGAGGCAAGAGCGATCTTGATTTCAGAAGAACGCTGCCAGAAGGACACTCTTTTCTCATTCATCCTCTTTCGCATAACGGAAAGGCGTTTCTGTTGATCATGATCCAGATTCAGCCTGTCCAGCAGGCATTGAATATCTGTATCGCCGGAGGCTTCCTTCCTACCTCCATCTCTGCTGTTCATCAGATATCCAATTACAAAAGAAATGTTCAGAGCCAGCGAAAGTGATAAGATTGAAGCGAAAACCGTTGTTTTTACCTGGATACGCATCTGAACAATCCCTCCTTTCCCTGATCCGGTCCGAATGCAGTGGAGTTGAACGTCTCTGACACCAGTTTCATCTCAGATTCGCAACTATCTATAATGACCATGTTTTCTGACAATTCCTGCCAGGAAATTGTGGCTCCAGCTACAATTCCGATGAAAAAACAGGCTCCTGCACAGGCGATCTGGAATATCAGATCACGGCGCAGCTGTAACCATGATGATTTTTCCCTCTTCTCCAGAGAATCGAGAATAGACGCTCGCAGTCCGGGAGGTATGGACGGATGCCGCTCTATCTCTGCAAATCCCGCCCATTGTTCCCTGAATTCTGCAAGTTCTGTGCTGCAGCGGCTGCAAGCTGCTAAATGTCTTTCAAGAATTTCGGTTCGTTTCTGGTCCAGCTCGCCATCGATATAAGCGCCAATCCGTTTTCGGTATTTGAAACACCTCATTACACGCCTTCCTGATCATTAAACCGGACAGGAAGCAAAAACTTGCGGTGCTATTCAGATAAATATTTCTTCAGGCTTTGTCTTGCACGATAAAGTAACGATTCTACTGAGCTTTTAGAGCATCCAAGTATAAATGCTATTTCGCCGTAGGACATTTCCTCAAAGCGCTTCAGTATTACTGCAATACGCTGACGCTCTGGAAGCCTGAGTAGTGCATCCTCAAGTCTTTTCATGCGCCTTTTTCGTTCCAGCAAGCGATCAGGATTTTTTTCTTCAGGAGCAGGAGCCAAGTCAATAGCTTCATTTTCTTTTTTCTTAATTCGAAACCGCTGCTTTGCACTGAATTTATGATTCAGACAACGATTTACAGTGACCCGGTAGAGCCAGGTCGTAAACTTTGCATCCGCTCTGTACCTGAAGGGCGACTGCATAAGAGTAACAAAAACCGACTGCGTAATATCACGTGCGTCTTCTTCGTTGAAAAGAAACCGGTACGCTGTCCTGTGCACAAATCCGGCATATCGATCATAAAGAATCCTGAGAGAATCCCGGTCACCCTCGGCCAGTTTCCTCATGAGATCTTTGTCTTCAATTCGGGTGTCAGACATATTCTAAACAGAATCCCGGTCACCCTCGGCCAGTTTCCTCATGAGATCTTTGTCTTCAATTCGGGTGTCAGACATATTCTAAACCTGTTTCAGATTCCGGTGCCACATTTTTTAATATTTTTTTGCTGAAACCTGCAACTTTTCCCCACCTCGGTCCGATAAAGTTACATGGCAAGGAAACCAAGATTGTGGGAACAAAATGTTGTTTATGAGCTGACCCTGCGTATCGAAAACCGCATGTTTATGCTCAATCCCAACCCCGAAATTGAAAATATCATCGGCGCTGTCCTCGGACGCGCCCTCAAGCGTTATCCCGTCCAGATTCACTCTTTCGACACAAACATCAATCATTTCCACTGCTTGTTCTCCGCTGCACCGGGACAGGTTCACAATATCAGCCCTTTCCTCCAGTACCTCAACGGCCAGCTCGCTAAACAGCTCAATATCTATTACGAACGCGAGGGCCGTGTCTGGTCTACAAGGGCAAAGGTTATTCCCGTGGTCG
>Ga0272442_10003002_pt1 | contig 23946 bp, 15 predicted proteins | sample SSMForm2O_FD_200262 | JGI IMG/M metagenome (GOLD analysis project Ga0272442, IMG submission 200262) | Marine sediment archaeal communities from Little Sippewissett salt marsh, Falmouth, MA, United States - SSM-Form-2O | ecosystem: Environmental > Aquatic > Marine > Wetlands > Sediment ...
TACGCGAGATTGTCCGGCGCCTGACAGATGAAGGAGTCCCATCTCCCCGTGGGAAGGATCACTGGTCGAGGAGCACGGTGTCTCGGATTCTGCACGAGCCTGCCTATACAGGGAAAGCGTTCTCCTGGCGCTGGATGCGGCAAGGGACCCGTGTCGTTGAACGACCCCGCGACGAGTGGATCGAAATGCCAGGTGAAAGCTCTCCAGCGATCGTGGATGAGGAGACATGGGATCTCGTGCAAGAGCGGCTGAAGCGAAACAAGGATCTCGCGTCACGAAACTGCAGGAATGAAGAGCATTACCTGCTTCGCGGGCACATCAAGTGCGGCGAGTGCCATTTCCCAATGTGGACAGACACTCGGCGACGAACAGGGAGAGTAGAACACTCATACAGATGCCGTGGGAAGACCGGTCACCGGCGATCAACTTGCAGACCGGGTTCAAGGCCGTGGATCAACAGCAGGCGCCTAGACGACTGGGTGTGGGATTGCGTTTGCTCGTTCCTGACGGACCCGAAGGTTGTTCAGAGGGAGGTCGAGAGGCTTCGATCGAAGCCCTTGAGCGACGGTGGCTGCAAGGCCATCAAGCGAGCCATTGCGGCCACGAAGGCACGTCAGCGAGGCTTGATCGACGCGTTAGGGGATCTGGGGGCTGAGTACGACTCCGCGAACGCAGACGGGATTCGAGCGAAACTCCTGGACGAGCTAAGGGAACTAGAGTCCGACGAGCAGCGTCTCGAATGTCAAATGGAGCAAGGCAAGAGAGAGCTTGAGCAAGCACAGATTGCCCTTAAGCGCCTTGATGGGGTGGCCAACTGGTGCAAACAGGTCAAGTCGAAGTTGCGCACCTTTGGCTACAAAGACAAGCGCCTTGCGCTCGAAGCGGTTGGCGCTGAGGTCTTTGTCTTTGGCTCATCCTGCAATCCAAGAGCCGAATTACGTTTGCATATTCCAGGGGCAACTTCGCCTAGCGTTATGCTCACAACTTCGTGATGACTGGCCCGCCGGGGGCAGGGAAGAGCATGCTTGCTCGCTGTTTGCCCGAGTTGTTGCCGCCCCTTTCTGCAGACGAGGCACTGGAGACGGCGCGGATCTACAGCATCGCCGGGCTGCTTGACAGATCGCATCCGATGATCACGGAACGTCCGTTTCGCGCGCCACATCACACGATTTCCTATGCCGGCATGGTTGGAGGCGGGCATGGGATCCCCGGCCCCGGAGAGATTAGTCTTGCGCACCACGGCGTTCTGTTCCTCGATGAGCTCCCAGAGTTCGACCGCCGGGTGCTTGAGACGTTGCGACAGCCGCTCGAGGATCGGAGCATCCTGATTTCACGTGCGGGTATGGGAATCCGGTATCCGTCGTCATTCACGCTTGTTGGGGCGATGAATCCGTGTCCCTGCGGGTTCCTGGGTGACGATCTGAAGGCGTGTACGTGCACGCTGCTCGACATCCAACGATATCGGCGGCGGCTGTCCGGGCCGCTACTCGACCGAGTGGACCTGTTCGTCGACGTGCCCCGCGTCCCCGTGGATGATCTATTCTTGCGCAAGGAAGCCGAGATGGCCGAGTCGGTTGCTACGCGCGTACGCCGGGCACGTGCTTTGCAGTGGGAACGATACGCGGAGTGGGGAGGGCTGTACGCGAACGCGGGCCTGCAAGGGGACGCGCTGGAGGAGTTCTGCCGCTTGGACGCGGAGGCGGAGACGCTTGTCAAGCGGGCGGTGGCTCGTTTCCAGCTCAGCGCGCGTGCGTACGTTCGCGTGCTTCGCGTGGCACGCACGATTGCGGACTTGGAGGGAGAGGCGAGTATCGGTGCGACACACGTCGCCGAAGCGATTCAGTATCGTGCGCATGCAACGGGCGATCAGTGAAGTGCGGTATGGAATGAGCGTTCATGAAAAAACCACACACTCCGGGTACAGTCTACCGGATCCGAAACTGCATATGACGCATCTTCCATTCGCTCAGGCATCGACGACGGATTGGAGTGCGCTGAGGGAGGGTATTCATGGCGAAGCGGCTCGCAGTCGGTTGGGTATTGCTTCTCGTTCTGACCAGCTTCGCGTACGGGGCAACAGCTGCTCAGTATCCGCTTACGGTCACGGACGTAGTAATCGAAGGGATCATCGAGATCCCCGAGAGAGACGTGCTCAGCGAGATTGAGTTCAATATAGGCGACAGCATCTACGAAGACGATCTGAAAAGCGCGTCGCAAGCGATCCATGACCTGGGTTGGTTTAGCGAAGTCATCCCGGCGGTGTCCGCCGACGGCGCCATTACGTTCTCCGTAGTGGAATACCCCGTGATCGGCGACATCGAGATCACAGGTAACGATTACCGTGTACCGTACGACGTGTTCGGAGTTACGCTGTTCCGACTCCCCATCGTCGCGACGAGTAAGATCCGGCAGATACTCCGCCGGAATGACATCAGGCGCGGAGAAGTCTTGAACCGGGTATCGCTTAGCGATGCGCTTGACGAGGTGATCTCGGTGTACAACGATCGCGGGTACATCCTTGTCACGCTTGGCGATATCACGGTGGGGGAGACACTGTCGATTGAGATCATCGAAGGGTATGTTTCAGAGAGCCGAATCGAGGGACTTGAGACAATCCCAATCGGAGTTGTCGAGCCGCTGGTCGATCTTCCCCAGGACGAGCCCCTGACGTTGTCCGCCTATCAGGCTGCGGGGGCAAAGCTGAGCGAAGGCATTTGGTTTTCAAGCATCGATGTGGTTCCGCAGGTCGGGTCAGCCCCGGATCAGATTGTCCTGGTCTGGACACTCGAAGAGCGGATGCTGCTCGACGGGTCGGTGAATTTCGACGAGATCCGACTCGAGGGCTTGATGAGTATTCCGGAGGACTTCGCGTACCAGAGGCTCGGCGAGATTCCGGAGGGTGAGATTGACAACTATGGCTTACTGACGATCCTCAATGATCTCTACCAGGTGTACTACGACTCTGGGTATGTCATGACGCGGTTCATTGTGTCTTCGATCGAAGATAGCGTGCTGACGCTGCGCGTTGAAGAAGGAATCATTGCAGACATCGTGATCACCGGAAATACCTATACGCAGAAGAGCGTGATCGAGAACAACCTGAAGCTGCAGATTGGGCAGATCCTCACGAGTGGGCGGACGCAAGTTGCCTACCAGAAGCTTGTTTCGCTTGGCTACTTCGGGTCGGTGAACATCATTCCGGAGTGGCAAGACGACGGGCTTCACGTGACGATCAGCGTTGCCGAGAAGGCTCAGCTCGGAGGGATGGATGGAACGGTGGCGTTCGAGCCGGCGACATGCGGACTGGTCGGAGAGCTATCGGTCAGTCAGAAGAATCTGTTCGGGACCGGTCAAGACGTGTCTCTGTCCTACAGTCGCGGAATCAGCTCGGACATCGAACCGCTCACGAGCACTTGGACGGTAGGGTACAAGACCGTGGCATTCTTCCCTGGGTTTGAGAGTGTCGGTGTGGACCTGTACCGCGAGTTCAGCGAAGTGCCGTCGGATGAAGAGACCGTGACGTACCTTACGCTGGGTGGTGAGATCTCGTTTGCCTATCCGGTTGTGGAGTACACGCAGCTTGAGCTCTCGTACAAGCACGAGGACGAACGGGTGGCGGGAACTACGGATTGGGATCCAATCGACTCGGTCACGATCACGTTGACGTATAACGACACCAACAGCCCGTACTTCCCGACGGACGGCGATCTCCGGGCGTTCTCGTTCGAGCAAGCGGGAGGATTCGCGGCTGGTAAGGAGTACAGCCGATTCAACGTGTTATGGATTCAATACACGCCGCTGTACGCGCAACTCCTTGCGGAATACGAACAGGTATTCGCTCTTCGGCTGAAGGCAGTGTGGACAAAGGACGATCTGTCGCTGACGTCCGCCAGCACGCTGGGCGGCACGACGTCCGTTCGTGGCACCGAAAGCCGTACGGTGGAACAGCTCTTCCTCAGCAACTTCGAGTATCGGCTGCAGCTGATTGAAGGCCTCTCGCTGACGTGGTTCTTCGACGCAGGAGTCGATCTCGAATGCGTATCGATGGAGCATGCACTTGCGTCGACCGGACTGGAGATTGGGATTGTTGCGGCAGGCGTGCAAGTGCGTCTTGACATCGCTTGGGTGTTGGGGGAAGACGCGAGTTGGGTTCCGCGTTTTGACGTCGGTTTCGGATCGATGTTCTAGTTTCATGACGTACAGACGGTTTGAAAGCCCCTATAATGGAGGGCGGGAAGACCCAAGGAGGATTGAATGTCTCGAAATGGTGTAATCGTTGCGGTGTGTGCGTTGGTCGTCGCAGTGGTGGCAGTGGTTCTTCCATTCGTGCTTCCGTCCGGCGACGGTGCGGGTTCCTCGGCGGTTGACGCACTGCAGGCTCGGATTGAGGAGCTTGAGAGCCAGGCGGGATCGTCGTCCGAGCTGAGAGTCGCGTACATCGACATCGAGGACTCGTTCCAGGTGTTCCTGATGGCGGTGGCAGATCTGCGATCGCGAGCGCAGGAGATTACGCAGGAGATGACGCAGGTCTACACGGACTATGCAGCGAGCCTAGTCTCGCAGGAGGAGTATCAGCAGAAGATGATGGAGCTACAGGCCGAGCTACTCGACGCGCAGATCACGATCGACGTGACTACGATCCAGTTGATGATCGATTCCGATCACTTCTCCGACATCCGCTCGGACCTTGAGGTATACCAGGAGCAAGCGTCGGATGTGTCGGACGCAGCGAAGGATCTCGTCTCGAATGTTCGCACAGGCGTGATGAGCACAACCGAGTACCAGAATCGATACAACCTGATTGAGGACGCATTCAACGACATTGATCAGGTGCTGACCAGCGCAGCCACGTACAAGATCGTCCAGGCGGCGCAGGACATCGCGCAGGAGGTTGGCTACGACTTGGTGCTGCGGAAGGAAGATGTCATTGTCTTCCCGCAGAACGGAACGGTGACGGTTCCGGACATCACCGAAACGGTCAAGCTGGAAATCGAAACGTACCTGTAGAGGCCGGCGGTCGTATGAACGACATCGAAGCGATCCGCCGTCGTCTGCCGCATCGATATCCGTTCCTGCTTGTAGACCGGATTCTGATGCACGACGACCGGCGGGTTGTTTCGTTGAAGAACGTCACAGCCAACGAGCCGTTCTTCCAAGGGCACTTCCCCGATGAGGCCGTGATGCCCGGTGTGTTGATCCTCGAGGCGATGGCGCAGACGACGGCATTCCTGTGCATGGATGCTGATGCGTCGACGCCGTCGACAGCGTCGACGCCGCTGACGGGATACCTCATCGGGGTCGACCGGGCGAAGTTCCGGCGGAAGGTTGTACCCGGCGACCAGCTGAGGATCGAAGCAGAGGCTGTGCGCTTTCGGCACGGGATCCTGCAGGCCGACGTCCGCGCAACCGTTGACGAGGAGCTGGCTTGTTCCGCCGTTCTCACGGTGGCGCTTGCCGACGAGAGCGAGGCGTAGGACCGACGCGTGATCGAATGTGTTTCCAACATCAGCGAGGGGATCCGACGCGAGCCGATCGCAGGCATTGTTGAAGCCGTTGCACGGGCCGGGTGCCGGGTCTTAGACGTCCACTCGGATGTCGATCACAACCGTACCGTCCTAACGTTCGTCGGCGAGGCCGCGTACGTCGAGCGAGGAGCAATTGCTCTCATCCGGGTGGCGATCGACTGTCTCGACCTCACCGTGCACCAAGGCGTCCACCCACGGTTCGGGGTTGTCGACGTCGTGCCGTTCGTTCCGCTTCACGGCTCGACCATGGAGGAGTGTGTGTGTCTGGCACGATGCCTCGGGGAGACGGTGGCGGACCGGTTCTCTCTTCCCGTCTTCCTCTACGGAGTCGCAGCGACTCGGCCGGAGCGCGCAAACCTAGCAAACGTACGGCGCGGGCGGATCGAGGAAGTCGCTGAGCGTCTGCACACGGCCGACGGCCGGGCCGACTTCGGTCCGCCAACGCTTCATCCAACGGCGGGAGCCGTCGCCATCGGTGCACGGGGATTTCTTGTCGCGTACAACGTGCTACTAGAATCACGGGATGTTCCAGCCGCTCGCTCAATCGCGGCTGCTGTTCGCGAATCCGGAGGAGGTCTACCTGGAGTCAAAGCCCTCGGGCTCTTCCTCGAATCGCAGAGATGCACGCAGGTATCGATGAACCTTACCGACGTGTGTGCAACGCCGATTCGTGCTGCCTTCGATCAGGTTGCGTACGAGGCGGCGCAGCGAGGGATCGACATCCGCGAGAGCGAGATTGTCGGATTGGTTCCCGAGGTATCGCTCATCAACTGTCGGGCTGCCGACATTCGTTTTCCCGGCGACCTCGAATCGCGGATCCTCGAACGTCGGTTCCGATGACTGGCGCGAGCGGAGTTCCACAGACCATCCACTGCGTACTCGTTCTTGGGTATGGCGTGACCGGCCGTGCTGTGGCCGCGTACTGCGTACGGAACGGAATCGCTGCGTTCGTCAGTGAGGCCGGCGAACTGCTCGATGCCGATCGAGCGTGGCTGCAAGAGAATGGGATCTCGTTCGAAGAATGCGGAAACACGGATCGTGGTCTCGCCGATGCCGACGCCGTCGTGCTCAGCCCGGGAGTGTCGTCGGAGCACTCCGTCGTTCGTACTGCGCGGGCACGCTGCACTCCGGTACTGAGCGAGCTCGAGTTCGCCGCTCACGTTGCAGTCCGTCGCACGACAATCGCGGTGACCGGGACCAACGGGAAGGGATCGACCGTCTCACTCATTGCGGCGATGCTCGGTGAAGCGGATGTGCGCTCCTGTGTATGCGGGAACATCGGCACACCGTACATTGCGGTGGCCGATCATCTAAACGACGTCGACGTCGTGGTCATCGAAGCGTCGAGCTTCCAGTTGGCTCAGTGTTCCACGTTCCGTCCAGACGTGGCCGTCCTCACAAACCTGTCGCCGGACCACATTAGGCGACACGGCTCAATGGCGGCGTATCGTGAAGCGAAGGCAAGACTGTTCCATCGGCAGCGACCGAGTGATGTTGCGGTGTTTCCCGAGGCGTGGCGCGATCGGTTTCCCGAGGGTGCCGCGCGCCGTGTGACGTACGACGAGGCGACCCTCGACATTCGATTCCATCGCTGGCCCGAACACGAGCGGATGAATCTGATGGCAGCGCTGGCAGCCTGCCGTGCCGTCGCTCCGAGGATCTCCGCTTCCGATCTTGATCCGGACTTTCTCCTTGCTGCGCTGGCAGAACCGTTTCGAATGGAGGTTGTCGGGGCAATCGACGGCGTTCTCATCATCAACGACTCCAAGTCGACGAATGCAGCATCCGCGGTCGCGGCGCTGCGCGCCGTGGACGGATCGTGTGTGTTGCTCCTTGGCGGATACTCGAAGGGAGCCGGGTATGACGCTCTCGCACGAGAGGTTCTTTCCTCGAACCTGCGTGCTGTAGTGGTTTTCGGGGCGGCAGCGACTGAGTTCGAACGGCTTCTTGCTGGGGATGGCGTTTCGCTCATCCGGGTGGACACGGTCGAGCAAGCGATTGTTGCAGGCCTGGGAAGAGCTCGTCCCGGCGATGCTCTCCTGTTCTCTCCGGCATGCTCAAGCTTCGACCAGTACGCCGATTACGCCGATCGCGGGAGAACGTTCAACCGTCTCATCGCAGAGCGCAATGGGTTTTCCCCTCGGTTTCAAGATACCACTCGATAGACTGCAAGAAGACAGCTGTCCCTCAGCGGGCGGACCGATCGTCTCTCGTTGCATCCCTGCGTTCCTTCGACCGGCCGGACACATGCCGTATCCATTGTTGGCGTGGGTTCGAAGACCGGGCGACGAAGGAGCGGGATGGTCAGCAAGCGGGGGATCGATTGTAGGATCGTAGGGATTACAGTCCTGATCGTCCTTTTCGGACTCATCATGCTATACAGCGCAAGCGCACCGTTCTCGCTTCGCTACTACGGGAGCAGCACATCAATGCTTGTGCGACAGCTGACTGCTGCGGTTGTGGGCCTCGTTGCGCTCATCGTTCTGGCGTCGTTCGACTATCACCGCCTGGCTCAGCTCAGCGAGATTCTGCTGATCGGAGCGTTCGGATTGACAGTGCTTACGATTCTACCCATCGGCATTGCGGATGGGCGGTGGTTGTCGCTTGGTTTCGTCGACATCCAGCCGACGGAATTCCTGAAGATTGCTCTGGTTCTGTATCTCGCGTCGATGATCAGCCGTAAGGGCGAACACATGCGGTCGTTCCGGTACGGAATGCTGCCGTGCCTAGTTGTCCTCGGCGTGATTTCCTTGGTTGTGATCAATCAGCCTGATTTGGGCATGATTCTGATGTACGGTGCGCTAACAGTGGTTCTGCTGTTTGCAGGTGGAGCTCGGCTCCTGCAGCTTAGTTCAGCAGGGCTGTGCAGCGTTCCACTTGTGTATGCGGCCGTGCGAATGGCACCGTACCGATTTGCGCGGCTCCTGTCGTTCCTGCAACCGGAGGCGTACAGCTCATCGCTCGGATATCAGACACTTCAGTCATTGACGGCCGTAGGGGCCGGCGGGATTCTCGGGCGCGGACTCGGTGAGTCTCGGGCTAAGCTGTTTTACCTTCCACAAGCGCACAACGACTTCATCCTGTCTGTGGTGGCCGAGGAACTCGGCCTTGTCGGCGTTCTTGCGGTACTCGCGCTGATCGGCCTTCTGGTGTGGCGTGCGTTCGTCGTTTCCGAGAACGCGCCCGACGATCTCGGACGGCTGCTTGCTATCGGGATCGGCTTTGCGATCGGTTTCCAAGCCCTCGTCAACACTGGTGTGGCGCTCGGCGTGCTCCCGGTAACAGGGCTGACGTTTCCGTTTCTCAGTAGTGGGGGATCGTCGCTGCTTGCCAGCCTGGCGATGGTCGGCGTGTTACTTAACGTGTCAAGACAGGGGGGGACACTATGAGGGTGATGATCGCCGGTGGAGGGACCGGTGGACACGTGTACCCGGCTGTGGCCATCGCCGAGGAGATCCACAAACGGATGCCCGACGCCGAAATCGCATACGTCGGAACCCGACGTGGTCTGGAGGCCCGCGTGCTGCCGTCGCTTCCGTGGGTGCGTTTCTTCTCGATCAGAGCCCGTGGGTTCCCCAGGTCGATCGGCTGGCAGGCGATTGGATTCCTCTGTTCCCTCGCGGTTGGATGCATCCAGACAATCAGCGCGTTCATTCGCTTTCGGCCGAACGTGGTCATCGGCGTGGGAGGATACAGCTCGTTCGTCCCGGTGTCGGTCGGGGCCGTACTCGGGCGGATCCTTCCGATTCGGACGCTGATTCACGAGCAGAATGCGATCCCCGGCTTGGCCAATCGATTCCTTGCGCGGTTTGTGGATGATGTCCTGTTGTCGTTTCCAGAGGCGGCGCAGGCGCTGCCTCGAACACAGCGTGTGATCGTCACCGGAAACCCGGTCCGCGAGGAATTCACCCAGGCGTGTCGCTCCGAGTCTGCCTATCGTTTGTTCGGTCTGGATCCTTCGCTTCGCACCGTGCTGGTGTTCGGGGGGTCTCTGGGATCGACGGCGCTGGTGGACGGGATTCTCCAGGCGAAAGAAACGCTGGCCGGTGACGGCACACTGCAGGTATTGATGGTGACCGGCGATGCGGCGGACGAACATGCAATCGAGATGGAGCTTGCGGCGTCTAGCGTTCACAACGTCGCGATTCGGCGCTACATCGAGCGGATGGCCGATGCGTTTTCCATCGCCGACTTGATCGTCTCCCGTGCGGGAGCGACGACGCTGGCGGAGATCTCGGCGTGCGGGAAGCCGGCGATCCTCGTCCCCTGGCGGGACGCATCAGACGATCACCAGCACGCGAACGCGCGGGCCCTCGAAGCTGTGGGGGGATGCGCAATTGCAGAAGAAGACGAAATAGCAGGTACCGGATTGGTTGATCTCATTCGGGATCTTGTGCACGACGATGCGCGGTTGGCGCATATGGCCGGGAATGCGGCCGGCTTCGCCCCGCTGGACGCGCGCACGCGAATCCTCGGTGAGATCCAGTGGACGGCAAAGGAGGTCCGCGCTTGAGCGGTTTCGGTAGGCGGGTTCACATGGTCGGCATCGGCGGTGAGGGGATGAGCGGGCTCGCGTCGATCCTCTTGAAGCGCGGGGTATGCGTGTCCGGATCGGATCTGAAGACGAATCGGCACACCGACACGCTGCGGCAGGCGGGGGTGACGATCCACTCTGCGCACGCGGCGAGCAACGTACAACCTGAGCACGATCGCGTGATCATTTCGTCTGCGATTCGATCGGACAACGAAGAGGTGTTGGCCGCTGAACAGCTGGGCATTCCGATTGTCCGACGACTTCACGCGCTTTCCTCGGTGATCGGCGAGCGACGCAGCATCGGCATTGCGGGAACGCACGGAAAGACGACCGTGACTGCGATGACGGCAACGATCTTGCGGGAACTGGCCGAGGATCCGAGTTTTCTCATTGGCGCTCACTGTGAGTCGCTGGGGGGAAACGCGTACGACGGCTGCGGGGATTGGTTTGTGGCGGAGATTGACGAAAGCGACGGGCTGTTCACGAGTGTTCGTCCGACGGTTGCCGTACTGACCAACATCGGCAAGGACCACCTGCAAACGTACCGCACGGTCGACGACATCGATGCAGCGTTTCGTACCTACGTCAAAGGAGCACGGCACGCGGTTCTCGGGATCGACGATCCACGCGTTCGCGCGATCGCAGAGTCGAGTTGCGGCGGATTCACCGTTGGGTGTCATCCACGGGCTCGCCTTCGCGCGTCGCACGTACGATACGCGGGGTTCCGCACGTCGTTCACTCTCAAGTTGGACGGGCGCACCGTGGCACGTGTCACCCTGCCAGCTCCGGGGCAACACAACGTGCGGAACGCCCTCTGCGCGCTCGGAGCCGCCGCGGTGACGGGGATGGACCTACGCGCGGCCTGTCGTGCGCTTGGCTCGTTCGGCCTGCCTCATCGGCGGTTCGAACTGCTGGAGGAGAACGGCGTGACGGTCGTGGACGATTACGCGCACCTTCCGGAGGAGGTGGCCGCGTCACTCCGCGCGATCCGCACGGGTTGGCCCGGGCGGCGGATCGTCGTTGTATTCCAGCCGCATCGCTACACACGGACGCAGACACTGGGACAGGAGTTTGCTGCATCATTCGACCTGGCGGACATCGCGGTTGTGACGGACATCTACCCGGCAAGCGAGGCCCCGATCGAGGGGGTCTCCGCATCCACCGTGGCGGACGCCGTTGCGCGTGTATCACATGTCGATGCACGCTGGGTTCCCGAGAAGCCAGATGTGGTCGAGTTTCTCAAGACATCGATACGGCCGGGCGACTTCATAATCAGCTTCGGAGCGGGGGATGTCTGGAAGATCACGCAGGAGCTCTCGGAGTTTCTTATCGCGGGCGAGTTTCGTTTCGCGGAATCGCCGCAACCGGTCTGCTCTCGCTGAAGTGACAAGATGCACGATATTCAAGCACAAAGGAATGTAACTTCTGCGAGACCGCAGAGCGCTGTGATCGGCTAGACAATTGACATTGGACAGCAAAAGCTGTATAACAGAAACCAGTTTTCTTGATCTGGAGCGTGTTCTTAGGTGGGTGAAGGAGGGGAAACTCAGGCGTAGAGCGGTATTCTGGGTTGTCGCGCTAGGGGGGGTTCTTATCACTGCTGCGGTCATCACTCTATACGCGCCATGGCTTCGCCTGTTCGACCTGAGAGAACTCGTCGTGACAGGACACCAACACACGGCAGTGACAGAGATTGTCCACGTTGCAGATCTGTCCCGAGGGCAACCCTTGCTCTCGGTTTCACTTCGTGGGGTCATAGCACGCGTTGAAGCACTTCCATGGATTGAGAAAGTCAGTGTACGTCGACAGTTTCCACATACGATAACGATTGAGGTGACCGAACGTGAGGCGATTGCCCGCCTGATGCAGTCCGATGGGACGTGCCTTCTGTTGGGTACCGACGGCGTGATTCTCGAATCGTCGTGCGAGGGATTCGACGTTGGGATTGCGCTCATTGGTGCGGAAACGAGCGGAACGACCTCTGGGTCCGCGTTGGCGGACAGTCGAATCGCCTGGCTAGTTGATACCTTGTACGCAACCGAATTCCCTGGGTTGAACGTCACGGAGGTTGACGTTTCGGACCTTTCATCCGTTGTGCTTAACGCGGAGAGCGATCTTCGCATACGTTTCGGTGACATCGAAGGCGGCTCGCTGAAAGTTGATGAACTCCTAGCGCTCTGCAGCACGATTGACGTTTCGAAGTACTCGTCGATCGATTTGAGGCTTGGGGGGGAAGCCACGCTTGTGCCCCGGTAAGGCGGTGAAGAGATGAGGAAAGAGCAGATTGTCGTAGGGCTCGACGTTGGCACCACGAAGGTTGTCGCATTGGTCGGCAACGTGGTGGACGGCATGATCGAGATCATCGGGATGGGCAAGGCGGAATCCCACGGTCTCGAGAAAGGTGTCGTCGTTGACATCGGGCGTACGGTGGCCTCGATTCGCAAGGCGGTTGAGGAAGCCGAGAATATGGCGGATGTGCGGATCGATTCGGTGTACGTCGGCATCGCCGGCAAGCACATCACCTCGATCAACAACAGCGGCACGGTGTCGATTAACCGTCCGGATCGAATCATCACGCAAGATGATGTGCGCCGGGTTGTCGAAACGGCGCAGGCGATCCAGTTGCCGCCCGAGAGCGAGATGATTCACGTCATTCCACGGCAGTACATCGTCGACGGACAGGACGGGATCACCGATCCGGTCGGGATGACGGGGACGCGGCTTGAGGTCGACGTTCACATCGTCACCGGCGCGATCACCGCGGTTCACAACCTCGTGCGCTGCGTGGAGAGCCTTGGCATCGAGATCAAGCAGATCGTGCTCGAACCGATCGCGTCGTCGCTGGCGGTTCTGTCGTCGGCGGAAAAGGAACTCGGCGTAATCCTGATGGACATTGGTGGAGGGACCACCGATATCAGCGTGTTCCGCGGTGGCGACATTTGGTTTTCCAAGGTCGTGCCGATCGCCGGCGAGCATATTACCAACGACATCACGGTCGGTTTGCAGACCCCGATCGAAGAGGCCGAACTGGTCAAGAAACAGCACGGGACGGCGCTCGTCGACGGTGTGGGGGAAGACGAGAAGATCGAGGTCGCGACAATCGGCGGCGATCAGAAGAAGGTTGTGTCGAAGAAGAAGCTGGCCAAGATCATCGAGCCGCGCGTTGAAGAGATGCTCGACCTGTCGATGCAGGAAATCGAGGATGCAGGCTATCGGGATCTCGTTCCGGCGGGGCTGGTGCTGACCGGGGGATCGTCATTGCTTGACGGGATGCCTGAGTTCGCTACCCAGCGGTACGACATCCCGGTGCGTCGAGGCAAGATTCCACAGGGGATCCATGGGTTGCGCGATATCGTCGAGTCGCCGATCTACGCGACATCGATCGGTCTGCTTCGTTACGCCGTAGAAACGAAAGACTTCAAGAAGCCGGAGTTCTACGAGAAGAGACGAGGGACGATCATTGGAAAGCTGTTCTCTTGGCTGAATCGGTTCTTCCGGGGGTAGGAATGCCTGAACAGCTGAACTTCATTTCCCCGGCGCGACTGATGGTTCTCGGTGTCGGCGGAGGGGGCGGAAATGCTGTCGACCGCATGTTCGACACGAAAGTGCAAGGCGTCGAACTCGTTGCCGTCAATACGGATGCGCAGGTGCTGGATGTCGTTCGTGCTCACCGAACGCTGCAACTCGGTCGCAAACTGACGAATGGACTGGGCGCCGGCGGGGATCCCGAGGTCGGACGGTTGGCCGCGGAAGAGAGCCGAGAAGAGATCGCGGATTTCCTCAGTGGCGTCGACATGGTGTTCATCACTGCTGGGATGGGAGGCGGCACCGGTACGGGAGCGGCGCCCGTGATCGCGGGGTTGGCAAAGGAAGCCGGCATTCTCACGACCGCGATCGTGACGCGGCCGTTCTCGTTCGAGGGTCTGGCGCGTGCCGGGCGAGCGGAGGCGGGGATTGCCCGCCTTGCACAGGGCGTCGATGCGCTGATCTGTATCTCAAACGACCGGTTGCTCAAGGTCGCGCCGCCGGATACGCCGATTACACGGGCATTCGAGATTGCTGACGAGGTTCTGCGACAGGGCGTTGAGGGGATCTCGGACCTGATCACCATTCCCGGAATGATCAACCTCGACTTCGCCGACATCGAGTCCGTCATGCGAAACGCTGGGACGGCGATGATGGGAATCGGTGAGGGAACAGGTGAAGGCAAGACGAAGGAAGCCGCGAGAAACGCGATCTCTTCTCCGTTGCTGGACGGATCGATCAACGGCGCGCGCAAAGTGATCATGAACATTACCGGTGGGGCAGAGCTGACGCTCGAAGAGGTTACCGAGGCGGCATCGCTGATCCGAGAAGCCGTGTCGGAACGAGCGGATATCATCTTCGGTACGGCGATTCGAGACGGGATGGACGGTGTCCGATTAACCGTAATCGCGACAGGGTTTTCCGTGTCCTACGGTGGTGACGACGAAGAGTCTGCGCCAATGACCAACGAGAACATGTTGGCCCGGCTGGAGCAAGAAAGCCGCGTGGGGGCGGACGACTACGACATTCCCACGTTCCTGCGAAGGAGTCGACGGAATCAGACCGCGGTCGAACGACCGCCTTGGGGAGTCTCCCCACAAAACGGGAAGAACAGGGGATCGCGGGACCGGCAGGAACAAGAGTAGAAGCGGAAAGACACCGCAAGGCGAACGAGCGGGAGTCTTGGTTAAACATGAGGGAGCCGCTTGCGATGGCCGCGAGCGGTTCCCTCACGTTTGGTACCAGAGGTGGGGGTCGAACCCACACGACCCAGAGGGTCACGGGATTTTGAGTCCCGCGCGTCTGCCAATTCCGCCACTCTGGCCGAACGTTCTTCCGTATGGTAGGCGGTCGGAAGGAGTGCGTCAACGTTTCATGCCGCGAATCGCGAGGGTGATACGCATTACAGATGGTTCAAGCGGCTCCGAAGTATACTCATGCGGAGTCTCGTCTGAAACGTGGAAGTCGCGGGGTTTTACCCATGTACGGTGACAATGTACCCCTGCGCATGGTGGCCCGTTCGTGATACCATCGGTCCGAGTTGTGTTGATTGGCGTGCCCGGTGCGAGACGGAGCCAGCCGCCTGGGCGGCAAGGAGGAGGTCGCAGATGAGGCGGCGTTTGGTGTTCCGGATGGTAGCGTCGGCGATTGCGGTCGGCGCGGTTCTTCTTTCACTCTCATTTGCTGGGTGGGCGACGTGTACCACTGGCTGGGTGGAGCCAGATGACGACGACCCGCACGAGGGGTACTCGTGGGACGACGGTGAGGGTGGACGCCACTACGACGACGACCTAAGGGCCTCTACCAGTCTCAACGGTGATGAGCACGAGTACGATGACTACGCGTTCACGTACGCGGACATCCCGGCGACAGCCGTGATTGTGGGATTTGAGGTGCGGATCCGGGGATACGGACTCGACGGGCCGGCCTCAGTGTCAGTTGCGCTGTCAGACGACGGCGGGTCGACGATCTATCTTCAGTCCGGCACCATGCCGTGGGGCATCAGTCTTCCCAGCGGCTCCAGCAACGAGGCGTGGAACAGCGTGTCGATTGAGAACCCCCCGTTCATTCATACGTTTACTCCTGCGGAGGTCTGCGGCGGGAACGATAAGTTCACCGTGTGGGTCAAGGCCAACACCGGATCAGCGGGCACGATCTACGTCGACTCCGTACAGGTTCGCGTGACGTACTACGATGAAGTGGGAAGCGTGTGGCCGAACAACCCGATGCCTTCGAGTAGCACGAACGAGATCAACACCTGGCACAACGCATCAACGTGGCCAATGGTGGATGAGAACCCTGTAACGATCAACTGGACGAGCCCAGACGACAATCCGACGTGCGACAGCGGGATCGATGGATACCGGTATGTATGGGACACGAACTCCTCAACATCGCTTGGGGAGAGCGGCGGATACTACGCCGACGAAGACGACGCGCATACACAAGATTTCTTTCTCGGAAACAACGAGTACTGGTTCCACATTCGCAGCATCGACAATGCAGGGTATCTTGCATTGGATACCGAACACTACGGGCCGTTCCAATACGACGACTATTGGCCGACAAACCCGGTTGTCACGAGCAGCAAGTTGACTGGCTGGTCGAACACTGCGACCGTACCGATAGCGGCGACCGGTGCCGGCGACGCGAACTCGGGTGTCGATGGGTTCGCGATCGCGTGGGACCACAGCGGCGCGTGGACGTCGGACGAGGTGAAGGATCGAGAGGAAACATGGACCGGTCAGACGTTCACGATGACCGCCGACGGCGTGTGGTACTTCCACCTGATCACCGTCGACAACGCCGATAACTGGGCGGCGGCCGGGACGGATATCGAGACCCTCGGCTGGTTCGGCGTCGACACGCACGCACCGAACGATCCGACGGTGAGTAGTCCGACGCATGCGGAAGGAACGCGGTCGAGCAACTCGAATGTGCAAATCGCTGTGAGCGGTGCATCGGACACCGCCTATGGTGAGCCGGGACACGAAGCGAGCTCGGGCGTGGACGGATTCTCAGTGGTGTGGGATCACAATGCAACCGGCGTTCCGGACACGACGAAGGATCAGGAACAGACCTGGACGGGGACGACGACGACCCTGGCCGACGGGACGTGGTACTACCACTTGCGCACCGTGGACAACGCAGGTAATTGGACGAGCACCGAGGACTACGGTCCGATCACGATTGATACGTTGGACCCGACAGTGACGGTGGACATTGTCGATGATTCGCTGAACGATGGGGACATCAGCTCGAACGTGACGTTCGAGTTCAGTGAAGACGTCACGGGATTTGCGATTGACGACGTTACGCCGAACAACGGGGCAGTGGCTTCGTTCGTCGTGACGGATGCGAGCCACTACTCCGTGACGTTCACCGCCGCGGACGGGGTCGACGGAACGGGCTCGGTCTCCGTCGGTGCCGGTACATACACGGACCTGGCAGGGAACAACGGAGTTGCGGGTTCGGACACGGTTGCCATCGACAGGCTGAACCCAACGATCACGTCCATTGTGCGACAGAATCCGGCAACCGAGAACACGGAGATCACACCCATTACATTCCGGGTCACGTTCAGCGAAGGCGTGACGAACGTTGACACGACCGACTTCTCGCTGTCCGGTAGCGCGACGGGGGTACTTGACTCGGTGGCGACGGCCGGCTCAGACGCCGTCTACGATGTGGATGTTTCCATCTCCACCGGCTGCGGTGAACTTGACCTTGACATCGCGTCCGACAACGACATCGAGGATCTTGTCGGGAACGATCTTGGCGGTACTCCCTCGATCGGGACCGAAGAAACGTACACCGTGCAGGCACCCGACATCGAAGTCACGGCGGACAGCGTGCAGGCTGTTGCGTCTGGTGACGGCGAGATCTCCGTGCAGGGGACAATCACTCTCGCCAACGGCGGGAGTGGCTCGAACCTAACGACGAATGTAGCCCTGCAGTTCACGTTGTACGACGATATGGGGTGCGGCGGAGACGTGGTCGACCAGTGGAGCGAGACGTTGACCGGCGTGAACATCCCGTCCGGAGGGGGGACCCAGGTGTTCACGATGACGTCGCACGGGATCACGACGAACTTGTGTGAGCACTCGACGGGGTGCGAGGTATCGATTCACGTTGAAGCGGACTTCGCGGACGCGATACGTGAGTGCGACGAGACGAACAACACGTACTGCTCGGACAAGGCGGTCAGCATCCCCGACATCGAGGTGGGCGCCGACGCGCTGACGATCACCGCCTCGGACGACGGCCAGGTTTCCGTGGCGGGCACGATCATGCTGACGAACGATGGATGCGGCTCGAACCTGACGACAAACGTAGCCGTGCGGTTCACGTTGTACGACGGCACGGGTTGCGGCGGAGGCGTGGTCGACCAGTGGAGCGAGACGTTAACCGGCGTGAACATCGCGTCGGGGGGCGGGACCCAGGTGTTCACGATCACGCCGCACGGGATCACGACGAACCTGTGTGACCACTCGACGGGGTGCGAGGTATCGATCCACGTGGAGGCCGACTACGAGAACGCGATTGCCGAATGCGACGGGACGGACAACGCGCGATGTGCAAGTCCGGTTTCCGTGGACATCCCCGACATCGAGGTGAGCGGCGATGCGCTGACGATCACCGCGACGGACGACGGCCAAGTTTCCGTGTCGGGAACGATCACGCTGACGAACGATGGATGCGGGTCGAACCTGACGACGAACGTAGCCGTGCGGTTCACGTTGTACGACGGCACGGGTTGCGACGGAGGCGTGGTCGACCAGTGGAGTGAGACGTTGACCGGCGTGAACATCGCGTCGGTGGGCGGGATCCAGGTGTTCACGATCACGCCGCACGGGATCACGACGAACCTGTGTGACCACTCGACGGGGTGCGAGGTATCGATCCACGTGGAGGCCGACTACGAGAACGCGATTGCCGAATGCGACGGGACGGACAATGTGAACTGCTCGGACAAGCCGGTCAGTATCCCCGATATCGAAGTCGGCGCCGACGTGTTGACGGTCACGTGCACAACGGCCGGCGTCACCGTGGGCGGGAGCGTTACGCTACGAAACGCCGGGTGTACGTCGACCCTGACAAGCGACGTGCCTGTGCGCCTCACGCTGTACGGCGCCAGCGGGTGTGGAAGCCCTTTGCAGTTAATTAGTCAGTGGACAGAGATGTTCACCGGTGTGAACATCGCTACGGGAGGCACTCAGGCGTTCGACATCACACAGATGCCGATTGCATGTAGTCTTTGCGGCTGTCAGGACGTCTCGATCCAGATCGAGGTGGATTACAGCAATGCGATTGCCGAGTGCGACGGGTCGAACAACGCGCGTTGCACGAACAAGACCGTAGTCGATACCGAGAATCCCGAGATCCACGACCTTCGGTTGGACCAGCATGTGCTTGTCGACGACTGCTGCGAGGCGACGATCGCGTTTGACGGGTATGTTGTCGATAACTGCTGCGTGGATGAGGACGACATCACGTTCACCGTGAGCAATCCGACAGGAAACGCAACCGTCACGCTCAACCGAGCGGACGTCGTCTTCACCGATACGGGCAAGTACCGTGTGGACTTCGCAGGAGAGATTCACGTGCGCTGCCTCACGAGCTGCCCGGCGTACGTCGTGTTGGAAGTCAACGCGATCGACGCGTGCGGAAATCCCGCGGAAACAGTCTCGTCAGAACCCAACCGAGCCTCCGTTCTCCCGCCGTACACCGGAGGCGACGTGTACGACGAGACGGCGCCGGTTCCGTTGGACGATCCGAGACAGGACGTGTACGAAGGGAACCGGACGGATCTCGACGTACGGTTGTGCGAGGACGGCGTGTTCCGACTGATGGTGCGGGAAGATACGCCGGTGTACATCCACCCGCTGTACAACGACAACGACAACTGCAGCGACTGCACGTGCTGCGGGCAGCTGTGGCTGTACGAGATTGTGAGAGAACCGGAGTACGGAGCCGCGAGCGTAGTCACGGACGTGGGGAACTGCAACGGGGGAATCGTGATCCGGTATGCGCCGCAGCAGGCGTACATTGGCGACGACTGGTTCACGTACCGGATTGTCGATGCGTGCGGAAATGTGTCGGACGAGGCGACGATTCGGGTGCAGATGGTGCGTGAGACGCAGGTGGAAGATGTGTCGGTGATTGCGTGTTCGGGAGAGGCGACGACGTTTGAAGTATCTGCGTCGGACCTGTTCATCAACCCGGACGATCCGGAGGAAATTCCGTTCACCTTCTCGTTGGTGAGTGGACCGTCAAGCGGCGTGCTGTTGGGAGACTTCGATGCGATCTTCTACACGGCGGCCAGCCAGGCCGTCGGCCCGACCGGGGAACTGGTGCCGACGTTGGACTTCGTGGAGGCGGCATCGATCGAGTTGACGTACGCGTCGGCGGATGGGTACGTAGGGCGGGATCGGATAACGTTCACGTTTGCCGATCCATTCGCGAATGCCGCCGAAGGGATTGTCGACATCCTAGTGACCCAGTGTGCGAACGCAGGCTCGGAGGTTCTGGAGTACGTGCAAGGACGGAAGCTGGTACTGATCCTGCCAGAGACGTTCGAGGAGGTCGTGGCGAAGGCATGGCACACGGTAACGGTGTTCTCGATGCCGCAAGGGGTGTCGTACCCGGACGCGCTGAGCGCGGCGTGGAGCGAGGTGTTGGCCCGTCACGTGTTGATGCTGGACACGAAGAAGATGCCGGTGGGGGCGTACCGGTTGATGGTGCCGCTGGGAAACGGGAACACGGTGACGGTGTCGTTCGAAGTGGGTGAGTCGGAGTGACGCAGCGTGGAGTGTGGGTAGGGATCTTGCTGGCGTGTGTTGTCGGATGGTTAGCGTGCGGCAACGAAGCGCCGGTGATGGAAGAGCAGTACGTGTCGACGATCCAAGGGCGATCGGTTTCGTTTGAGGTTCGAGCGACGGACGCCGACATTGATCCGTTGGATCCCGCTGCGCATCCGCTGGAATTCGCCGTTCTGGACGGGCCGGTAAACGGTGCAGTGATCGTAGACCTGGAGGATGTGCACTACACGACGGAACACGGGGCGTACGTGGAAGTGACATACACGCCGGCCGACGGGTTCCTGGGAACGGACTACATCGTGATGACGGCGGTGGATCCGTTTGGGGAGGCGGCGTCGGGAACGACGACGATCCGGATTGACGTGGAATCCCGGGAGAACGTGGGGCTTCTGAGCGGATCGTGGAGCACGGACTTCACGTTCGGGTTGCAGACGAGCCCGGTGACGGCGACGCGGACGCGGTTGCAGGAGGTGTACCGGGTCGGCGGGCTGACGGTGAAGGGTACGGCAATGTGGGTGATGGAGACGCCTGGCGGAGTGAAGACGATCACGTTCGACGTGTTGCGATTCGAGGCGGATGTGGCGTTGGGGCTATTCGATATCTCGTCGACAGTGGAGTTCGAACCGGATCGGCCGGAGGTGTTCGATTATTGGTTGAATCGGGTGGACTTCTCGCTGGAGGGGCTATCGCTGATCCACACGCTCTACCTGACGACACCGCAAACGCAGTCGTACCAAAGCCTGTATCTCAGTGGGTCGGCAGGTGCGTTTACGTTGTCGAACACAACGCGTTTCGAGGTCGACGAGGACTGCGGATTCCTATATTCGCAGAACGACACGGCACTATCGGGGTCGTGGTGCGATCTTCGCGTACGGGCGGGTCTGTCGATGACGTCGGAGGGGTTTGAGAAGGCAACGTTGTGGATCTACAGCCTTCCGGTGCCGTCCTGGGCGTGGCTTCCGCTTGACGTCACGCTGGACTTCGGGCTGACGTACGAACTGGAGGAGAAGTCGTTTGCGGCAACGATCGACTGGCGGCCTGCGTGGATCGATTGCCTTAGGCTGTACAGCGAGCTAGTCATCGGGGGCGCACATGACCTAGCGATCGGGGGATTGTCGATCTACGGCGTGGTGTTGGAGTGTAGCTTGCCGGGTAGCATTCGTGTGCGATCCGCGACTGCGCTGGACGAGAACAAGAACGGGACGATGACCGGACAGATTGATTGCTTCGAGATGTTCACGATCTCGGGGCCGCTGATGTCTTGCTGCGGCTTGGCGGGGACATTCTCGACATCCACGTACTTCCAACACGCTTCGACGCAGTTGTTCGACTGGGGAATGACGAACTTCGGGTTCAGCCTGAGCCTGCACGAGAACTTCAGCATCGAGGCGGAGACGGTGATCCGATCGGGTGAGTTGGGCGACCCGACGTGGGACTTCTCGTTCGGCTGGACCGCCCGCTGGTAGAGCACATCCTAGCGATCCGCTCTGTTTCGGTCAGATGTTCTAGGCCGCGTTGGCGAATACCTTCGTCGTGTCGTCGCCGCGCGTGAGGTGATGCACCCCGCGATCGTCCGCGACGACCAAGTCCGTGGCCAAATCGATGAACAGCCCGTGTGCCATGATGCCCGGCCGTGCGTCGAGCAATCCGGCAAGCGAGGCAGGATCCGCCATCGGCCCGAACCGACAGTCGAGGATGTAGTTGGTATGATCGGTTGTTACGGGCTGCATGTTGCCGCGCAGAGAGACGTCGGCTCCCAGCGATCGCAGATACCGAGCCTCGACCTGCCAGGCGATCGGGATAACCTCCACGGGCAAGGCGAAGTGCGTTCCGAGTGCGGGTGATAGCTTGCCGCCGTCGACTACGATCACCTCTTGTCTGCTTGCGGTGGCGACGATCTTCTCGCGCAGCAGCGCGCCGCCGCCGCCCTTGATGAGCTGGAGTCTCCGATCCACCTCATCCGCACCGTCGATCGTCAGATCGATAACAGGGTGCTCGTCGAAGGTTGTAAGCGGGATACCGAGGCGCCGGGCATCGTTCTCTACGGCAATCGAGCAGGCGATGGCGCGAATGTCCTGAAGCGAGCCTTCCCGCAAGCGTTCGGCGATTCGTTCAACGGCGAATGCCGCTGTCGATCCGTGCCCCAGACCGATGATCGTTCCGGAAGTGACCATGTCGGCTGCGGTAACCGCCGCCATCTGCTTCTGCTGATTCGTGTTCATGATCTACCTCGTTGCCCTTTCTGATCGTAGACTCTCGCTTGCCCGCAGAAGGTCGGTAGCGGGATGGTTCGATAGGCGCAACGTCGTGACGCGGCGCCCTGCGTCGAGAAGGGCCCGTCGGTCCCCGGCGGCCTGCGCGCGAATCAGCGCGGAGAACGACAAAGATGAACCGGTTTGTCCAGCGACATCCGGGATGGGCATATCCACGGTTTCGTCGGACACGAACTGCACGAAACGACCGCCCCCCGCATCCCCCTTGTGCAGTTGTCCGGTGGAGTGTAAGAAGCGAGGGCCGTACCCTGCGGTGGTCGCCACGCGATATCGGTCGCGAAGCGTTTGACGGAGCGCGGCAAGCTGCTTGTCAAACGTGGCAGACGGCGGAACGTACGCTTGCAGGCTGACGTACTCCGGTGGCGTTACGTGGCGGAGAAGGTCCTCAAGGGAACGGGCGGACGCCATGCTTGCCGCGATCGACGGAAGCCGACCGGCACCTTGATAGTCATCGATTACCGCACGGGTAGCCTGTTTGGCGGACTCCACATTGGGCTGGTCGAACGGGTTCACGCCCAATATATGGGCGGCAACGGCGGTAGCAAACTGCCAGCGGAAGAACTCGCGCCCGAGCGACCACGGCGATTCCGCTTCGACCGCAAGAATCGGAAAGCCTGCTTCATCCAGTGCACCCAGAGCCGTTTGCCTGTCAGCGTCGAGGTCCGTGGGATTCACGACGATGAAGACACGATCAGAACCGTACGCATGCGGGCCGGCCAGCGGCTCATCGATGACCGGTAGAATCCCTACACCGTGTTTTCCGGTACTCTCGGCGATCAGCTGCTCCACCCACGGGCCGAGGCTCCGGATTGGTTCCGGAAGCACAAACGTCGCCTTGTCGGCGCCGTTGCGCGCGAGTGTTCCCAACAGCGCCCCCAGTCGGGCGGTGTCATTTGCCTCCGGAGCCGCGTCGCTGCAGCGGGAAGCAAAGGCTTCAGCATCGTCAAGCAGTTCGGCGATTTCGAAGCCGAGTAGCGCGGCAGGCACCAGCCCGTACAGCGAGAGCGCCGAGTAGCGGCCTCCGAGATTCGGATCGTTTGTGAACGATTGGCGGAATCCATACGTCTCTGCAGTGGAGAGAAGCGGGCTACCGGGATCGGTGATCGCCACAAACTGCGTGCCTGTTGGTCCGGAAGAGGACACAGCCGCGGCGAAGCCGTAGAACGTGCGATATAGGGCGAGCGTCTCCGCCGTCGCTCCCGACTTCGTGGCTACGATGAACAGCGTGTGAGCGATGTCGAGGGCTCTTGCGGCATCGCGTACGGCAT
>Ga0272442_10003003_pt1 | contig 23945 bp, 36 predicted proteins | sample SSMForm2O_FD_200262 | JGI IMG/M metagenome (GOLD analysis project Ga0272442, IMG submission 200262) | Marine sediment archaeal communities from Little Sippewissett salt marsh, Falmouth, MA, United States - SSM-Form-2O | ecosystem: Environmental > Aquatic > Marine > Wetlands > Sediment ...
AACGTAGTAGTTGCTAAGTTTATTAATCAGATAATGAGAAAAGGTAAAAAGACCATAGCCAAGAAAGTAGTTTATGGTTGTTTTGATATTATAAAAGAAAAAACTAAAAAAGACCCAATTGATGTATTTGAGCTAGCTTTGAAAAATGTTTCTCCTTTATTAGAAGTAAAACCAAAAAGAGTTGGAGGAGCAACATATCAGGTTCCTATGGAAGTTAAAGGAGAAAGAAAATTAGCCCTAGCTTTAAGATGGATTATTTCAGGAGCTAAAGCTAAAAAAGGAAAAGCTATGAAAGAAAAATTAGCTGCTGAGATAATGGATGCGGCTAATAAAACTGGTTGGGCTGTTAAGAAAAAAGAAGATACACACAGAATGGCAGAAGCTAACAGAGCTTTTGCTCATTTTGCTTGGTAAAATTATGCCTAGACAATATCCAATTGAAAGAGTTAGAGATATTGGGATCATTGCCCATATTGATGCTGGTAAAACAACCTTTACTGAAAGGGTGCTTTTCTATACTGGTATTTCTCACAAAATAGGAGAGGTTCATGATGGGGCTGCTATTATGGACTGGATGGAACAAGAAAGAGAAAGAGGTATTACTATTACTTCTGCTGCTACTACTTGTTTTTGGATTCCTAGTTATTTAGACAGAGATAAAGAAAATGAATATAGAATAAATATTATTGATACTCCAGGCCATATTGACTTTACTGCTGAAGTTCAGAGATCTTTAAGAGTCTTAGATGGAGCAGTTGTTGTTTTTGATGGAGTAGCTGGAGTAGAGCCTCAATCAGAAACTGTTTGGAGACAAGCTGATAAGTATAAAGTCCCTAGAATTTGTTTCATAAATAAATTAGACAGAACTGGAGCTTCTTTTGAAAGGAGTTTCCAGTCTATTTTAGATAAATTAACCTCTAATGCTGTTGCTTTACAAATACCTATTGGTTTAGAGCAAGAGCATAAAGGAATCATTGATCTTTTAGAGATGAAAGCTTTAATCTCTGAAGGTGATTTTGGTCAGATAGTTAAGAAAGAAGAAATTCCCGATAATCTTAAGGAACAAGCTAAACAATGGAGAGATAAAATGGTAGAAAGAGTTGTAGCTGAAGACGAAAAGATCTTAGAGAAATATCTAGGAGGAGAAGAAATAGATAATAAGGATTTAGAGGAAATATTAAGAAAAGCAGTTCTAGATTATAGATTAGTTCCAGTATTTTGTGGATCTGCTTTAAAGAACAAGGGAGTACAACCTATTTTAGATGCTGTTTGCAAGTATCTTCCTAGCCCTATTGATCTTCCTCCAGTAAAAGGAATATATAAAGATAAAGAGGAAGAAAGAAAAGCTAAGGATTCAGAAAAGTTTTCAGCTTTAGCTTTTAAGATTGCTGCTGATCCTTTTGTGGGTTCACTTACTTATTTTAGAGTTTATTCAGGAACATTAGCAGCTGGTTCTTATGTTTTAAATGCTAGTACCGGAGAAAAAGAAAGAGTGGGAAGAATCTTAAGAATGCATTCTTCTGAAAGAGAGGAAGTAAAAGAGGTCTTTGCCGGGGATATTGCTGCTACAGTTGGCCTTAAGAATACTAGAACAGGACATACTCTTTGTGATGAAAGTGCGCCTATTATATTAGAACAGATTTCTTTTCCAGAACCTGTTATCTCTATTAGAATTGAGCCTAAATCTAAGGCAGATCAAGAAAAAATGGGTATTGCTCTTAAGAGATTAGCTGAAGAAGATCCTACCTTTAGAATTAAAGGTGATCTAGAAACAGGAGAAACTATTATTTCTGGAATGGGTGAGCTTCATTTAGAGATATTGGTTGATAGAATGAAAAGAGAATTTAAGGTAGAAGCTTCTGTTGGTAGACCTCAGGTTGCCTATAAAGAAACTATTAAATCTCAAGCAGAGGCTGAATCTAAATATATTAGGCAGTCTGGTGGAAGAGGTCAGTATGGACATGTTCTGCTAAGAATTAAGCCCTTAGAAAGAGGAGAGGGCTTTAAATTCAATGATGAAATTAAAGGAGGAGCTATTCCTAAGGAGTTTATTCCAGCTGTTGAAAAGGGTATTAAAGAGGCCATGGCTAAAGGAATTGTGGCTGGTTATCCTTTGATTGATGCTGAAGTAACTCTTTACGATGGTTCTTTCCACGAAGTTGATTCTTCAGAAAATGCCTTTAAAATTGCTGGTTCTATGTGTTTTCAGGCTGCAGCCAAGAAAGCTAGTCCTGTTTTGTTAGAACCTGTTATGAGATTAGAAGTTATTATTCCAGAGGAGTTCTTTGGTGATACTATTGGTGATTTATCTTCTAGAAGGGGAAGGATTGAAGAAACAAAAGATAGACTAAACCTAAAAGTTATTGATGCTAAGATACCTTTGGCTGAAATGTTTGGTTATGCTACTACCTTAAGATCATTGACAGAGGGTAGGGGAAACTTTACAATGGAATTTGATTCTTATGAAGAAGTACCAGCCAATATAGCTCAAGAAATAGTCGAAGGTAAGAGACGTTGACAAAATTACTTTTATTTATTAATATAAACAGTACATTAATTAATAATTAATTAAATTAAAAAATATGGCAGAAAAAGCAAAATTCGATAGAGGGAAACCTCACGTAAATATTGGTACTATTGGTCACGTTGACCATGGTAAAACCACATTAACTGCAGCTATCCTGCATTCTTTAAGCTTGAAAGGATTAGTTTCTCAGGAAAAGAGCGTTGATCAGATCGACGCTGCTCCTGAAGAAAAAGCTAGAGGTCTTACAATTTCTGTTTCTCACTTAGAGTATGAATCAGAGAAAAGACACTATGCTCACATTGACTGTCCTGGTCACGCTGACTATATTAAGAACATGATTACTGGAGCTGCTCAAATGGATGGAGCAATTCTAGTTGTTTCTGCTCCTGATGGCCCTATGCCTCAAACTAAAGAGCATATCTTACTTGCAAGACAAGTAGGTATTCCTTCAATAGTTGTTTTCTTAAATAAAACAGATCAGGTTGACGATCCAGAATTAGTTGATTTGGTTGAGTCAGAGATTAGAGAACTTTTGAAGAAATACGAGTTCCCTGGAGATGAAACTCCAATTATTCGTGGTTCTGCTCTTAAGGCTTTAGAAGGAAAATCAGCTGATGATGAAGCTGTTAAGCCAATTCTAGAGTTAATTCAAAAAGTAGATGAGTTTGTTCCAGAACCAACTAGAGACATTGATAAGCCTTTCTTAATGGCTATTGAGGATGTTTTCTCAATTGAAGGAAGAGGTACTGTTGCTACTGGAAGAGTAGAGAGAGGAATTATTAAAGCTAACGAAGAAGTTGAATTAGTTGGATTAAAACCAACTAGTAAGACAACTGCTGTTAGTATTGAAATGTTTAATAAGATCCTTGATGATGGAAGAGCTGGAGATAATGTTGGAATTCTTTTAAGAGGTCTTAAAAAAGAAGATGTTGAGAGAGGTCAAGTCTTGGCTAAGCCAGGAAGTGTTACTCCCCACACTGAATTTGAAGCTGAAATTTATGTATTAACCAAAGATGAAGGTGGAAGACACACCCCATTCTTTAAAGGTTATAAGCCACAGTTTTATATCAGAACTACTGATGTAACTGGAGATGTTGAATTACCAGAAGGAACAGAAATGGTTATGCCTGGAGATACTGTTACTTTGAAAGTTAAATTAATCGTTCCAGTTGCCCTTGAAGAAAAGCAAAAGTTTGCTATTAGAGAAGGAGGAAAGACTGTTGGTGCAGCTGTTGTAACAAAAATTATTAAGTAAGATAGTTAACCCCGGTTTCGGCCGGGGTTAATCCTTTTAAAATGCCAACTAAGGCCAAAAAGACAGAACCAGATATTAAACAGAAGTTAAGAATTAAGCTGAAAGCTTATGATTATAAAGTGATTGATAATAGTGCTCGACAGATTGTTGAGACTGTTTTAAGGTATGGTGTTGAGGTTTCTGGCCCAGTTCCCTTGCCAACCGAGATTCATAAATATACTGTTAATAGATCATCTTTTGTTCACAAGGATGCTAGAGAGCAGTTTGAAATGAGAGTTCATAAGAGAATTATTGATATAGCTAGTCCTAATCCTAATGTGATAGATGCTTTAATGAATTTAACTTTACCGGCTGGTGTTGACATCGAGATTAAATCATAGTAATATATATAAATAATTTGTCATATATCTGCCTACCAATAGGTGTATGATATGCAAATGCTTTAACTGGGCGTTTGCCCAGTTTTTAAATCTATGAAGTTTATTTTAGGTAAGAAAATTGAAATGTCCCAAATGTTTAATGAAAATAAGCAAGTAGTCCCAGTGACTTTAATTGAAGCTGGACCTTGTTTTGTTACTCAAGTTAAGACAAATGAGAAAGATAAATATGAATCAGTCCAGATTGGTTTTGAGAAGCTTAAAGATAAAAAGATTACTAAGAATAAGAAGAATAAGCCATATAGATATTTAAGAGAGTTTAAAGGAGATGTTTCTCAGTATAAAGTGGGGGACAAGATAGAAGCATCTATTTTTGCTGAAAATGATAAAGTTATAATTTCTGGAACATCAAAAGGAAAAGGTTTTGCCGGAGCTGTTAAAAGACATGGTTTTTCTGGAGCTGATGCTACTCATGGTACTAAACATGAAGAAAGAACAATTGGATCAATTGGTTCAGGTTTCCCCCAAAGAGTTATTAAAGGAAGAAGAATGCCAGGTAGAATGGGATCAGATAGAGTAACTGTAAAAGGTCTAAAGATTGCTAAAGTTGAAGGTAATTTAATAGCTGTAAAAGGGGCTATTCCTGGTAGAAGAGGAACATTATTAGAGATAAAAGCATGAAAATAAAAGTATATAATCAAAATAAGGAAGAAGTTAAAGAAATAACTTTGCCGAAAGAAATATTTGAAGTAGAGGTTAATCCTGATTTATTACACCAGGTAGTTTTTTCACAGCAAGCTAATAGAAGAAGACATATTGCTAAAGTTAAAGATAGAAGTGAGGTTAGGGGAGGAGGTAGAAAGCCTTGGAGACAAAAAGGAACAGGAAGAGCTAGGCATGGATCAAACAGATCTCCTATTTGGAGAGGTGGAGGAGTTACTTTTGGTCCTAATACAGACAAGGTGTTTAAGAAAATAGTTCCTAAGAAGATGAGTAGAAAAGCTTTGTTTATGGTTTTATCAGCCAAGGTTAAAGATAATTGTTTATTTGTTTTAGATAAATTAGAGTTTGATAAGCCAAAGACAAAAGAAATGGCTGAGGTTATAGAGAAATTCTTTGAAAAGAAAACAGGTTTGGTTGTTTTATCTAAGATGAATAAGAATCTTATTTTATCTATTAGAAATATTAATAAAGTTAATCCAGTTCAAGCCAAAGATTTAAATGCTTTAGATTTATTAAATTCTAAATATATTATGATTTCAGAGAACGGTATTAATAAAATAAAAGAAACATTTTTAAAGTAACATGTCTTTATTTGATTTTTTTAAAAAAAGAGAGGTTAAGCCAGAGCCTAAAAAGGAAGTAAAGAAAGAGATTAAAAAAGAGATTAAAGCTCCTAAGCCAGTTGTTAAAAAAGGAGCATCTTCTGCTTACAAGGTTTTGGTCGAGCCACATGTTACTGAAAAAGCTACTGATCTTGAATCTAAGAATAAATATGTTTTTAAGGTTTTTCCTAAAACCAATAAGATTGAAGTTAAAAAGGCAGTAGAAAGTTTATATGGAATTAATGTTATAAATGTATCAATAATCAATATTCCTAGGAAAAAGAGAAGAGTTGGTAGAATGAGACAAGGTTGGAGAAAAGGATATAAAAAAGCTATTGTTACTATTAAACAGGGCCAGAAAATAGAAATAATGCCTAGATAATTATGAAAAAGATATCAGCTAAAAAAATATTAAGTAAGAAAAAGCCTGAAAAAGGATTGCTTTTAAATATTAAGAAAAAGGCTGGTAGAAATAGAACTGGTAGGATAACTGTTCGTCATCAAGGAGGAGGAGTAAAAAGAAAATACAGAATTACTGATTTTGGTCAAAAGAAAATAGATATTCCAGCCAAGGTTATAGCCTTAGAATATGATCCATACAGAACAGCTTTTCTTATGCTTTTAGAATATGAAGACAAGAATAAAAGATACAGACTAGCTCCTGATAAGATAAATGTTGGAGACACTGTTATTTGTTCTGAAAAAGCTGAAATTAAAACAGGTAATAGGATGAAAGTTAAGAATATTCCTGTTGGTATCCAAGTGTTTAATATCGAGCTTGTTCCAGGTCAAGGAGGTAAGATAGTTAGGTCAGCTGGTTCTTCAGCTAGAATATTGGCTCATGAAGGCAAGTATGCTAACATAGAGATGCCCTCAACCGAAATTAGAAAGGTTTTTGTTGATTGTTATGCTACAGTTGGAACAGTTTCTTATCCAGAATGGAGATATGTTAATGTTAGAAAGGCTGGAGTCAATAGATTAAAAGGTAAAAGACCTAGGGTTAGAGGAGTGGCTATGAATCCTTGTGATCATCCTCATGGTGGAGGAGAAGGTAGAGCTAGTATTGGTATGAAGCATCCTAAAACTCCTTGGGGTAAGCCAGCCTTAGGAGTTAAGACAAGAAAGAAGAAGAAATGGACTAATAAATATATTATTAAGAGACGTAAAAAGAATTAATTATGGCAAGAAGTATTAAAAAAGGTCCCTATATTGATCAAAGATTAATGGAAAAGATGAAAAAAGCTGGAAATAATGCAGTTATTAAGACTTGGTCTAGAAAATGTACTATTGTTCCAGAAATGATCGGTTTTACTTTTGAAGTTCATAATGGTAAAGAACACATTCCAGTTAAGATTACTGAAGATATGATTGGTCATAAATTAGGAGAGTTCGCCCCAACTACTAAGTTTTCAAGGCATGGTGGTAAAATGCAAAAAGAGATTGAAAAAGGCAAGTAATTATGGCAGTAATATCTAAATTAAATTATTTAAGGATAGCACCGAGAAAAGTAAGGTTAGTAGCTGATTTGATAAGAAGAAAGAAAGCTGAGGAAGCTCAGAGTATTTTAAAGTTTACCGTTAAAAAAGGTTCAGAGCCAATGTTAAAGCTTTTAAATACTGCTATGGCTGATGCTAAGAATAATTTTCAGTTAGATCCATCGAATTTAATTATATCTAAGATTACTGTTGACGAAGGTCCAAAATATAAAAGATGGAAAGCTAGATCAAGAGGTATGGCTGCTCCGATTAAGAAAAGAACATCTCATATTACTATAGTTTTAGATGAGATTGTTCCTGGTAAAAAGATTAAGAAAGTTGAGAAAAAGACAGAAGAAAAGATTAAAAAGGTTGAAGAAAAGCCAAAGTTTGAGAGAGAACAAGATCAAACCAAGCCTAAACAAGCCAAAGGTTCAAAAAGATTTTTTAGGAGAAAATCAGTATAATTATGTCACATAAGGTTCATCCAAAAGCACATAGGATTAGACGAATAGGTGATTGGGATACAAGAGGTTTTTATAAAGATCCGGCAAAGTTTTTGAAGGAGGATTTTGAGATTAGAAAATATATTGATAAGAAATTAAGTAAAGTTGGTATAGAAAAGATTGAAATTGAAAGATTTGCCAATAAAATTAATATTATTATTTCTAGTGCTAGACCAGGTTTAATTATTGGTAGAGGTGGAGAAGGAGTAGAGCAGTTAAAGAATGAATTGAAAAATAAAGTAATCAAACTTATAGATAAAAAGATGGAAATTAGTATTGAGATTAGAGAGATTAAGAATCCTTGGACTTCAGCCAGCTTAAGTGCTCAATGGGTAGCTCAACAGATTGAAAAAAGAGTTGCTTTTAGAAGAGCTATTAAGCAGGCTTTAAGTAAGATTACTGCTAATAAAGAAGTCAAAGGAGCTAGAGTAGAAGTATCAGGACGTTTAAATGGTACAGAAATCGCTAGAAGAGAATGGGTTGGATCAGGTCAATTACCAAGACAAACTATAAGAGCTGATATTGATTATCATTTAGCTGAGGCTCATTGTAGTTATGGTGTTATTGGAGTAAAGGTTTGGATTTATAAAGGAGAAAAGTTTGAATAATTATTAAGACAAGTCTTAGAAATTAAAATTATGGCTATATTGGCTCCCAAAAAAGTTAAACATAGAAAGTGGCACAAAGGTGTTTCCAAAGGGGTTTCCCAAAATGCAAGCACAATTGCTTTTGGTAGCTATGCTTTGAAATCAATGGGGACTAAATGGGTTACTGCTAGACAAATTGAAGCAGCCAGAAAAGCCATTATTAGATATTTAAGAAAAGGAGGTAAGCTTTGGATAAGAATATTCCCTGATAAGCCAATTACCAGAAAAGGAACCGAAGTACCTATGGGAGGAGGAAAAGGATCAGTTGAGTTTTATGTTTTTCCTATAAGACCAGGAAGAATAATATTTGAACTAGAAGGTATTTCTGAAGAAAATGCTAAGGAAGCTTTTAGAAAAGCAGCTGATAAATTACCAGTTAAAACTAAGTTTATAAAAAAATAACTACGTAGGATATGAAGGAATTAAAAGGAAAATCTGAAAAGGAGTTAAATAGAATGTTAGCAGAAGATAGAGAAAAATTAAGAAAGCTTAAGTTTGATTTAAGTTCTGGTAAGGTTAAAAATGTTAGAGAGATTAGAAAGGTTAAAAAAAATATTGCTAGAATACTTACTTTAATCAATCAAAAATAAGAACCTCCGCTAAAACGGAGAACCTTGATTAAGAAATAATTAATTATGCCCAAGAAAACATTAAAAGGAGTAATAATTTCTAATAAGATGCAGAAAACTGTAGTTGTTCGAGTTGAAAGAGTAAAAGAACATCCCAAGTATAAGAGAAGGTATAAGATTCATAAGAATTATAAAGCCCATTATGATGAGGGTGAGTATAATATTGGAGATAAGGTGATGATTGAAGAGTGTCAACCTATTTCTAAAGATAAAAAGTGGAAATTAATTAAAAAGATATGAAGACAATTCTTCTATCGATAGATATATGATTCAGCCACAGTCAATGTTAAAAGTAGCCGATAACTCAGGTGCAAAGTTAATTCAATGCATTAAGGTTTTAGGTGGTAGTAGAAGGAGATATGCTCAGATAGGAGATATTATTGTAGCTACTGTTAAAGTGGCTGAGCCAAGAAGACCAGTTAAAAAACATGATGTAGTTAAAGCTGTTATAGTTAGACAAAAAAGGGCTTTAAGAAGAGCAGATGGTTCATATGTTAGATTTAGTGAGAATGCGGCAGTTATTCTAGAATCAGAAAAAGAGCCAAAAGGAGGAAGAATCTTTGGTCCAATTGCCAGAGAATTAAGAGATAAAGGTTTTGATAAAATAATAACTTTAGCTCAAGATATAGTATGAAGATTAAAAAAGGAGATACAGTTGTAATAATATCTGGAAAAGATAGAGCAAGAAAGGGAAAGGTTTTAGAGGTGCTTCCCAAAGAAGCTAGAATTGTGGTTGAAGGAATTAATTTAAGAAAAAAGCATGTTAAGCCTAAGAAACAAGGAGAAAAAGGACAAATAGTAGAATTACCAGCTCCTTTGAATGTTTCTGATGTAAAGATTCTTTGTCCTAAGTGTAAAAAAGCAGCTAGAGTTGGTTATAAGTTTGAAGGTGATAAAAAGTTTAGAATCTGTAAAAAGTGTAATCAAGAAATATAGCTTTATTAAATAAAGCAGGAAATAAATAAATTTATTATGATTAGTATAAAAGAAAATTATGTTAAGCAGGCTATTCCGGGAATGATGGAGAAGTTTGGACTGAAAAACAAAATGAGCGTACCTAAGATTACAAAAGTAGTAGTTAATACTGGTTTAGGTAGAATGGTTTCTGACAAAACAGGTTCAGAAAAAGAAAAGATATTTGAAGCTGTTTTAAATGATTTAACTTTAATCTGCGGTCAGAAAGCTGTTTTAACTAAAGCTAAGAAAGCTATTGCTGGTTTTAAAACAAGAACTGGCATGCCCATAGGAGCTAGAGTTACCTTAAGAGGTTCTAAGATGAATGATTTTTTAGAAAGAGTAATTAATATAGCTCTTCCGAGGTCAAGAGATTTTCAAGGAATTGATTTAAAGAGTTTTGATAATCAAGGAAATCTTACTATTCCAGTAAAAGAGCATATTGTTTTTCCAGAGGTTTCAGCTGAAACAGTAAGGTTTATCTTTGGTTTCGAAATAACAATAACTACTACAGCTAAAGATAAAGAACAAGGAATAGAACTATTAAGATTATTAGGTTTTCCAATTAAGAAATAATATGGCTAAGAAATCACAAATAGCAAAATCAAATAAAAAGCCAAAGTTTAAAACTAGAACAGTTTCTCGTTGTTTTAGGTGTGGTAGAAACAGAGGTTATATTAGAAAGTTTGGTTTATGTAGAATCTGTTTTAGGGAAATGGCTAATAAAGGCCAGATACCAGGTGTTAAAAAATCAAGTTGGTAATACTATGACAGATCCAATAACAGACATGTTAAATAGAATAAGAAATGCTCAAGCTGTTTCTCATAAAACAGTGAGCATTCCTTTTTCTAATATTAAGTTTGAAATAGCTAAGATTTTAGATCAAGAAAAGCTTATTGATAAAGTAGAGAAAAAAGGAAGAACACCCAAAAGATCAATTGAAATTACTTTAAAATATGGTAATGAGGGTTCAGCTATATTTGGCTTGAAAAGAGTTTCCAAGCCAGGTCAAAGAATATATACTAATAATAAAGATATTAAAAGGATTCATGGGATTGTCATAATCTCCACTCCTCAAGGCTTAATGACTGGAAAAGAAGCTAAAAAGAGGAAATTAGGAGGAGAGATAATCTGTGAAGTATGGTAATATGTCTAGAGTAGGAAAAAAACCAATTGTAATACCTCAGGGAGTAGAAGTGAGTATAGAAAACAATGTAGTTTCTGTTAAGGGACCTAAGGGAGAATTGAAAACAGAGATTAATTCAGAGATTAAGATTGAAAAGAAAGATAATGAAGTTATTGTTTCACCTGAGAAAGAAGATACAAAGACAAAAGCTTTGTGGGGTTTGAGTCGCTCTCTTATCTTTAATATGGTAGAAGGGGTTGTTAATGGTTATGAAAAGAAACTAGAGATTCAAGGAGTTGGTTATAGGGCTAATATGGAAGGAGAGGATTTAGTGTTATTAGTTGGTTTTTCTCATCCAGTTAAGATTAAAAAAATAGAAGGTATTAAGTTTGAGGTAGATAAAAATATAATCACTGTTTCTGGTATTGATAAAGAACTAGTTGGCCAGATAGCAGCTAAGATAAGAAAAGTTAAAAAACCAGAACCTTATAAGGGAAAGGGTATTAGGTATTTAGGTGAGGAAGTGCGTCGTAAGGCTGGTAAAAAAGCAGTAGGAGCTGAGGTATAATGTTAGAGAAACAAATTAAAAGACAAAGAAGGCATAAAAGAGTGAAAGCAAGAATAGGGGAAAAGTATCCTAGGCTTTGCGTGTTTAGGTCAGCCAATCATATTTATGCTCAGATCATTAAAGATGGAAAAACTATTGTTTCAGCTAGTGATCTAGAGGCTAAAGATCCTGCTTCAGTTGGTAAGTTAATTGCTGAGAAAGCATTGGCTAAAAAGATTAAACAAGTTGTTTTTGATAGAGGAGGATATAAATATCATGGTAGAGTAAAGGCCTTAGCTGAAGGAGCTAGGGCTGGAGGATTAAAGTTTTAATAATATGTTTAAAAGAGAAAGAAAAAGAAGATTTATAGAGAAAAAGGATGAGTTTGATTCAAAGCTTTTAGACTTGGCTAGAGTTATGAGAATGACTGCTGGGGGAAGAAGGTTTCGTTTTAGAGCAGCTATGGTTATCGGAGATAAAAAAGGTAAGCTTGGTTTTGGTATTGCTAAAGGAGCTGATGTGGCTCAAGCAGTAGAAAAAGCTACTAGGTTAGCCAAGAAAGATATAATGAATGTACCAATTGTTGATGAGACAATTCCTCATCCAGTAGAGGCTAAGTTCGGAGCAGCTAAAGTTATGCTTAAACCTCAAAGAAAAGGTAGGGGATTAGTAGCTGGAGGAACAGTTAGAATTATTTGTACTTTAGCTGGTATTAGAAATATATCTTCTAAGAAAATAGGCAAGACTAGCAATAAGATTAATAATGCTAAAGCTACAATTAAAGCTTTAAAGAAATTAAAATATGCAGATACATCAACTACAAAAGAAAAATAAGAAAAAGAAAAGAATTGGTAGGGGCGGTAAAAAAGGAACTTATTCTGGTAAGGGTTTAAAGGGTCAGAAATCAAGAGCTGGAAGAAAAATGGTTCCAGCTATTCGTGAATTGATTAAGAAATATCCCAAACTAAGAGGTTATAGGGCTAAGAGAAGCAATAGTAATATTGTGGTTGTTAATTTAGCTGATATTAATAAAAAGTTTGAAGAATCAGAAGTAGTTAATCCTAAAACCTTGCTTGAAAAAGGATTAATCCGTAGAATTAAAGGAAGGACACCTCAAGTAAAGATTTTAGCCAAAGGTAAGTTAGATAAAAAGATAAAAATAGAGGGTTGTAAATTATCTAAAAATGTTAAATAAGCTTATACAAGTTTTTAAGATAAGAGATTTGCGCAAAAAGATTCTTTTTGTGCTTTTGATTTTTGCTATTTATAGGTTAATGGCTAACATTCCAATGCCAGGAATTAATCCTGATAATTTAGCTAACTTTATGGCTAGGTTTAAGATTTTAGGATTTGTTAGTGCTTTAACCGGAGGAGCTTTAAGCAGGTTTTCTATTATAATGTTAGGAATTGGTCCTTACATTACTTCTGTTATTATATTACAGCTTTTAACTATGATCTTTCCTGCTTTAGAAAGATTATATAAAGAAGAAGGAGAAGCAGGTAGAAGAAAGTTTAATCAGTATGGTAGGATTTTAACAGTTCCTTTGGCTGTATTACAGGGTTATACTATGATTGCTTGGTTGCAAAGAGGAGCAGATCCAGTTATTTCTCCTCCTTTAGGATTAACAGGAACAATTACGGCTTTATTAACTATTACAGCTGGTACTATATTCTTGATGTGGTTAGGAGAATTAATTACAGAAAAAGGTATTGGTAATGGAGTTTCTTTATTGATTTTTGCTGGTATTGTTTCTGGTTTACCAATGAATATTTATCAGGCCTATTCTGATGTAACTGTTGATCCTTCTAAAGTAGCTAGTTATGGATTGTTTTTCTTAATTGCTTTGTTTATCATTGCTGGTGTTGTTCTAATTACTGAGGCTAGAAGAAATATTCCTGTTTCTTATGCTAAAAGAGTAAGGGGTAATAAGATGTACGGAGGAGTGTCAACTTATCTTCCTATGAATCTTAACCCAGCTGGTGTTATTCCAATTATTTTTGCTATGTCTATATTATTATTGCCAGAAATGGTAGCTAACTTCTTAGGTGGTTCAGGTGGAACTATTGGTAGTATTGCTTTAGCCATATCTGGTTTTTTAGCTAATCCCTGGATTAAAGGAATACTATATTTCTTGTGCGTTATTTTATTTACTTATTTCTATACAGCTGTTACTTTTGATCCTAAATCTATTTCAGAAAATCTTCAAAAAATGGGAGGGTTTGTTCCTGGTATTAGACCGGGTGAATCCACTGCTAAGTTTATTCACTATATTTTAAATAGAGTTCTCTTAGTTGGGGCTATATTCTTGGGGCTTATTGCAGTAATGCCTTCTATTGTTGGAGGAGTTACTGGAGTTCAGAATGTCTTTGGTTTCCTTATTGGAGGAACATCTGTTTTAATTGTTGTTTCTGTTGTATTAGAGACAATGAAACAGATTAATTCTCAGCTTCAAATGAGAGACTACGACACATTTTAATATGAAGGCAAGCCTTCTGTTAATATAAATTAAAATTTAAATTAACATGAAAAAAGTAATTGTATTATTTGGCGCACCAGGCGCTGGAAAAGGAACTCAAGCCGAGCTTTTATCAGATAAACTTAGTTTGTATTATTTTGAAACTAGTAAAATATTAGAGCAGGAGTTTAATAATCCTTCTGAAGAAGTTGTTGAGATTGATGGAGAAAAGTTTGAAGTAGCTAATGAAAAACAATTATGGCTAGAAGGTAAGCTTTGTAGTCCTCCTTTTGTTACTTATTTAGTTAAGAAAAAGATAAAAGAATTGGCTGATCAAGGAGAAAACCTTATTTTAGCTGGTTCACCTAGAACTGTCTATGAAGGAGAGAGTGTAATTCCTTTATTAATAGAGCTTTATGGTAAAGAGAACATTAAGTTCGTTTTGATTAATATTAGTCCTGAAGCTACAATGCATAGAAATTCTAATAGGAAAATATGTGAGTTAATGCGTCATCCTATTCTTTTTAATGAAGAAACAAAAGATCTTACTATTTGTCCTTTAGATGGTTCTAAATTAATTAGAAGGGAAGGATTAGACGATCCAGAAACTATTAAAACAAGACTAGAAGAATATGCTAACAGAACATACCCTGTTGTAGAAATATTCAAAAAGAATGATATAGTAGTTAAAGAAATTAATGGAGAGCAATCAGTAGCTGATGTGTTTAAAGATATTTTAAAATCTATAAAATGATTAAAATTAAAACAGAAAAAGAGATCAAAGTAATGACTGAATCAGCAAGAATATTGGCTCAGATTATGAAAGAACTTATAAAAGAGGCTAAGCCAGGTATTACGACAAAACAATTAGACAAGGTTGCTCAAGACCTTGTTTTTAAGTTTAAAGCTAAACCTAGTTTTAAGGGTTATAATGGGTTTCCTGGTACTGCTTGTTTATGTCTTAATGAAGAGTTGGTTCATTGTCCTGCTTCTGATAGAAAGTTGGAAGAGGGAGATATATTATCTATTGATATGGGTGTGCTATATAAAGGATTTCATTCAGATATGGCTGTAACTATTCCTATTGGAGAGGTTTCTGCTGAAAAGATGAGATTAATAAGGGTTTGTAAGAAAGCTTTGAAAAGAGGGATCAAGAAAATAAAACCTGGTCTTACTTTTGGAGACATTGGTAATACTATTCAAAGATATGTAGAAGATCAAGGTTACAGTGTTATAAGAGATTTATGTGGTCATGGTATTGGTAGAGAGCTTCATGAAGATCCTCAGATTTCTAATTATGGTAAAAGGAAAACAGGTCCTAAGATTAAAACAGGTATGGTTTTTTGTATTGAGCCAATGATAGCAGTAGGTAAGTGGCCTATTAAGAAAACTAAAGATGGTTATGGAGTACAAATGGATGACAATTCTTTATGTGCTCATTTTGAACATACTATTGCCGTAACTGAAAAAGGAATTAAGGTATTGACAGAATTGTAAAAAAAGATTAATATGTAAACAGATCATTAGATTTGAAGGAAGGTGTTTTTATAGACCTGCATCCGAATTGGTGGATGCGTCAGAGAGCTGGGCTCTGTTTTAAACAGAGCCCATTTTATAAAGCCATAACGCTTTGTAGAGAGCGTTACCTCATTTAGGGAAAGCCCTGTTCTTTTTTACAGGGCTTTTATATTATGTTAAAATAAGGTATAAGAAAATAAATTTTCCATTAATATGTCAAAAAACTTAATTGTAGGAAACTGGAAAATGAATCCAGAGAGTTTAAAAGAAGCTCAAAAACTTTTTAATTCTATTAAATCCGGTAAATCAGACTTTGTTGTTTGTCCTCCTTTTGTTTATCTTTCTTCTCTGAAAGGGAAATTAGGAGCTCAGAATTGTTTTTATGAAGATAAAGGAGCCTATACTGGAGAAGTATCTGCTTCTATGCTTAAGAATCTTGGCTGTGAGTATGTTATTATAGGTCATTCAGAAAGAAGACAGTATTTTAAAGAAGATAATGAAATGGTTAATAAGAAGATTAAGAAAGCTTTATCTTTGGGCCTAAAGCCTATTGTGTGTATAGGGGAGACACAACAAGAAAGAGAAGAGGAGAAAACAGATCAGATTATCCAAGATGAGATAATGTATGGCTTAGAAGGTATTCCCGCTACTAAGGTGCCTATTATTGCTTACGAGCCTATTTGGGCTATTGGGACTGGTAATGCTTGTGATGTTGAGGAAGCTCAAAGAATGGGACTATTAATTAGGAAGATTATTTCTAAAACATATAATCTTTCTGTATCTAAGAAGCTTTGCTTATTATATGGAGGTAGTGCTAATTCTACTAATGCTTCCGGCTATCTTAATGAAGCTGGTTTTAATGGTCTTTTAGTTGGAGGAGCTTCATTAAAAGCTGATGAATTTAATAAAATAATTAATGCTTGACTATTTTACTAAATAGACGTAATATTGTTTTATAAGATTAAGCATCGTGCTTAATTGTATAGTACATTAATATTTTATTTTGAAGGGAGAAAGCGATGGGTGCTTCTATCGAGGTAGAAACGGTTGACAAAAAATTAGCTGGTCTACAAATTGATTTATTGCAGAAATATAGAAATGATAAAATTACTTTAAAGCAGATAGATTGGTGGTTGAACCTGTCTAGTAAGGTGCGAGATAAATATATGCAACCAGATTTTTGGAGTGTTATTCGTGAATTATCACAGATCGTCCCTATAGAACATGTTATTGATTGCGACGCTGGTCCATTTGTTCCTACTGGCTGGAAAGTAAAGAGTTACAAAAAAGGAGGAGCGTTCAAATGGAGTGTTTCAAATGTTAGACTTCATTTATCTGAAAATCAACAATACGGTAAGCATATTAAAGGAAACGAGTTACGCAAGGAATTAGAAAAAGAGCCTGTGCTCAATGTCAATGTTCTGGATTATTTGCTTGAACATGAGGAATTGATTCCAGAAGAATGGAAAGGTAGGACTATATTCTTCTGGGGAACAATCTATCGCGACTCGTATGGCCTCTTGTCTGTTCGTTACCTGTATTGGTACGGCGATCACTGGGATTGGTACTACGCCTGGCTTGATAACGGCTTCAATTGTAATAACCCTGCTGCCTGCTCGCAAGTATCTAATTAGTCCTTTGGACTTTGATAATTTGCTCTTGCCCTTTGATTTTTAGCCCTTTGTATTCTATTACAGAGGGCTTTTTATTTATATTAAACTAGGTTTAATGCAATTGATTTTTAAAACGATTTTTGGTATAATTTTATATATGAATGGTATAGATCTAAATGGTCATTTTTATAATCCTACTAAAGGAAATCTATTAGCTGAAGAGGTTATTTCAGAGATAATAGAATATATTAAGGAAAGACCTGAAAAGTTTTATGATGTTATTGTTGGTTGTGACTCTTCTTCTGGAGAGGATCCTTGTTTTCCTGTTGTTGTGGCTATCTTACGAAAAGGAGAAGGAGGGAGGTTTTTTCTTAAAAAGATTAGATATCCAGCTAGTAAGAGATTTCTTAATTGGAAAAATAGAATATTGCAGGAAGTATTGTTATCCTGTGATTTAGCTTTATTATTAAGAGAAGAGTTTCACAAAGAAATAGAAAAAGTAGATGATGGAAGTCTTAATTATCAATTTAGATATATCCACGCTGATATTAATGAAAATGGAGAAACATCTAGCATGGTAAAAGAGCTAACCGGTTTAATTATAGGAAATGGTTTTGAGCCTAAGATTAAGCCAGAGGCATATATTGCTTCAGTAGTAGCAGATAGGTTTTCATGACCTCAAAGGAATTAAGAAAAAAGTTCTTAGAATTTTTTGAAAATAAAGAACATAAAATTGTTCCTTCTTCTTCGCTTTTACCAGCAGATAAAAGCGTTCTTTTAACTACAGCTGGGATGCAGCAATTTATTCCTTATCTTTCTGGGAAGCAAGATGTTGTTAAGGATTTTGGTAAAAGAGAATTATGTTCTGTTCAAAAATGTTTTAGAACAGTTGATATAGATAATATTGGTGATGATACTCATCATACTTTGTTTGAGATGCTTGGTAATTGGTCTATTGGCCAAGGCTATTTTAAAGAAGAAGCTATTAAACTGGCTTTAGAGTTTTTTGTTAATGAGTTAGGTCTAGATAAGAGTAGATTTTATGTGACTGTTTTTAAAGGAGAGGGAAGTATTCCTAAAGATAAAGAATCTATAAAAATATGGAAGGATAATGGAATTGATAAGATTGTAGAATTTGGTCCAGCTGATAATTTCTGGGGACCTACTTCTGAAACAGGTCCTTGTGGTGCTTGCTCAGAAATCCATTATGATAGAGGGGAAGAATATGGTTGTAAAGATTGTGGTCCTAACTGCGATAAATGTAAAAGATATGTTGAGCTTTGGAATTTAGTTTTTATGGAATACAATAAAAAAGCTGATGGTAGTTATGAAAAACTTCCTCAAAAAAATGTTGATACTGGTATAGGTTTTGAAAGATTAATATCTCTTTTAAATAAAAAGGATTCTGCTTATGAGACGGATCTATTCAGTTCTCTTATTAAAAAATTGGAAAAGTTAACTGGTAAAAAATATGAAGAAAATAAAAAAGATTTTAGAATAATTGTTGATCATATTAGAGCTTCAGTATTTTTAATTGCTGATGGTGTCTTGCCTAGTAATGTAGAACAAGGATATGTTTTAAGAAGATTATTGAGAAGAGTTATTGTTATAACTAGATCGCTTGATAAGGATTTGATTATAAGTCTAGCTAAACAAGTTATATCAGAATACAAAGATATTTACCCTGAATTAAAAGCAGATAATATTTTAAAAGTTATTGAGGAAGAGAAAACAAAGTTTGAGACAACTTTAGATAAAGGAATAAAAGATACAATAGCTATTGTTAGAGATAGGCATTTTGATGGAGCCAGAGCATATAAGTGGTATGCTACTTCAGGAGTACCAGTTGATATTATTAAAGAGATAGCTGAAAAAGAAGGTGTTATTCTAGGTAAATCATTTGAAGAATATTTTGACAAAGAAAGAGAAAAACATAAAGAAGTTTCTCGGGCTGGAGTGGAAGCAAAGTTCGGAGGGGTAGGAGACAAAGATGATTATAATTGTGTTAAACTTCATACGGCCACTCATTTATTACAACAAGCCTTAAGACATGTTTTAGGAGATCATATACAGCAAATGGGTTCTGATATTAATTCTAAGCGTCTCAGGTTTGACTTTTCTCATCCAGCTAAAATGACTGAAGATCAGATTAGAATGGTAGAGAAAATGGTTAATAAGAGAATAAAAGAAGATTTAGAAGTTAAAAAAGAAGAAATGTCTTATAAGAATGCTATTAGATCAGGAGCTTTAGCTTTTTTCAGGCAAAAATACCCAATAATAGTTAAAGTTTATTCTGTGGGTGACTTCTCTAGAGAGATTTGTGCTGGCCCCCATGTTAAAAGAACTTCTGAATTAGGTAAGTTTAAGATAATTAAAGAAGAATCTTCTTCAGCTGGTGTTCGTAGAATCAGGGCTATTTTGGAATAAAAAAGCTGGTTTTTAATACCAGCTATAGGCCCATTTGATCATCGGTATATTCGTTATCAGTTCTATCGTGTTCTTGTAGAAAATTTAACCAACATATTCCTACAATAATTGCAATAAGACAAACGATAATTTTCCAAAACATTATAAATCTCCTTAAAAAGAACGATTTTTTAGAACTGATTTTAGACTAACAGACTAAATTATAATTGTCAATTGCGTGGACCCGGCGGGATTTGCACCCGCTTCATCGGGTACCAACACCGATATGTTACTAAATACACTACAGGCCTGGGCCCACATGTTTATTATAAAATAAAAGAGACCTCTTTCAAAATCTCTTTTATTGGTACCCGATTGAGTCCGTAATGTTTACGAACATATCGATCTACTTTGATTATAGTAAATCTACATAAGTTGTCAATAGTCTTCTGCAATGTTATAATTAATTAATGAATAAGTTATTCGGAAAAAGGGAAACACCCTTTTTGATTTTAGATATAGGGACTAAAGCAATAAAAAGCTTGATTGTTAAAAAAGAGAATAATAAGTTATCTATTTTAGGTTCTGGTCTAATATATTTTAATGGTTTTTCCTTGATTAATGATTTCCAGATACAGAATTTATCTAAAGCTATATTAAAATCAGTTCAGGAAGCTAGTAATAATTTCTTGCTTTTTCCAGCTAAAAATAGAAAGGATTTGCCTCTTTTATTAACTTTATCACCTGATATTTTAAAATTAAGGGTTATTACAGAATCATTTGAGAGAGAAAAAGAATCCAGGATTTCTAAATCAGAAGCTGATAATATCTTAAAAGATATTTTATTTAAAGCTAAAAAGAAAATAGCTAATGATTTTACTAAAGAATCTGGTATCTTATTTAATGATATTCATTGGGTTAATTTTAAAGTTATTGGTAAAAAAATTAATGGTTATTCAGTTTCTAAGGTTCAGGGTTGTAATGGTAAGAGTTTAGAAATAAAAGTTTTAGGAGCTTTTATAGCTAAAAGATATTTTAATATTATTGAGAATATTTGTCTTAATTTAGGATTTAGACAACCAAGGATAATTAGTCTTGGTAGGGGATTAATTGCTAGTCTTGGTCAGACAAATAAAAGTGGTATTTTTATTGATGTTGGAGGAAGTGTTAGTCAGGCTTTATTATTAAAAGATGGTATTATAGATAAAGTTTATGACTTTAAAGCAGGTGGTGATAGATTTACTCAGGCCTTATCTGAAGTTTTAGCAATTGACGAGGATTCAGCAAGAATGTTAAAACATAAATATGCAGTTAATGATTTAAGCGAAAAGGTTAGGATTAGAGTTAAAAATATATTATCTTCTGAAAAAGATTTTTGGGAGAAAACAGTAGATGTTAGAGGAGCAGTTTATGTCTTTGGTGGAGCTAGTTTATTGCCAGAAATTAAAGAACCTTTTAAAGCAGCGGTTGTTTATCCTAAACATTTAAAAAATATTAAAAGTAATTTAAATAGTCCCCAATTTGTACCAAGTTTATTAATTTCATATTATGCCGGAGAAAATCTTTGATATATTACCTCCTCAGGAAAAGATTCCTGTAGAAAAACCAATTAAGAAAAAGAGATCATTTTTAAAAATCTCTTTGGTTTTTATTGTTCTAGTTATTATGTTTTTAATCGCTAGCTCGTTGTTTTCTGAAGTTAATATCGAATTAAAACCTGAAAAAGAAACAATATCTTTAGAAGAAACAATAACTATAGATTTAACTGTAACTGAAAGAGATGGTTCTTTATTTCCTGGTCAGGTCTTAGAAGATGAAAAAAATGATTCTAAGGAATTTAGTTCCTCTGGTGTTGCTAAATCAGAGCAAAAAGCTAAGGGGACAATAACTGTTTATAATGCTTATTCTGATTCTAGTAGAACTTTAATTCCTTCCAGATTTGTTTCGGCTGATGGTAAGCTTTTTTGGTCCACTAAAAAAGTAAAATTACCTGGTAGGACCTATAATGGAGGTAAGGTTGTTCCTGGTCAGATAGATATTGAGATTGAAGCAGCTGAACCAGGGCCAGAGTATAATATAGAAGCCACCACTTTTGCTTTACCAGCTTTAGCGGGGACAGCTCTTTATACGACTATTTATGCTAAATCTTTTTCTCCTATATCAGGCGGATCTACTGGAGAAGTAGCTCAAGTAATAGAAGAAGATTTAGAACAAGCTCAGATTTCTTTGTTTGAGGAATTGAAAAATAAATCTAAAGATTCTTTTAAAACAATCTCTTCTCAAGGATTAGTTTTTTTACCAGAAACTGTTTCTAGTAAGATTATGGAAGAAAGCACTTCTAAAGAGGCTGATGATATAGCTGATTCATTTACTTATGATATGAAAATAGAATCCCAGACAATTGTTTTTTCACAATCAGATATAGATGAATTTATACAAGAGAATCTAGAGGTAGAAGAAAATAAGGTTATGAAGGATTTAAATATTAGTTATTCTGTAAAAGATATAGAGGATGATAAGCTCGTTTTAGATATTAAAATAGAAGCAAATATTTATGAAGATATTAATATAGAGAATGTTAAAAAGGCAGTAGCTGGTAAATCTATTAAAGAAGCTGAACTGTTTCTAAATAATCTGGCAGGAGTTGAAAGTGTTAAAATAAATAGCTGGTTTTTGAAAAGAAATATTTCCGATGATTTAAATAAAATAGAAGCAGTCCTAAGGGTTGACTAATTAAGAGAAATTTGTTAAGTTATATAATTGTAAATGACAAAAGATAAAAATACATTTAGAAAAGAAGGTACTGTTCTAGAAGCTCTCCCTAGTATTCATTTTAAGGTAAAACTTGATGAAGGGGGAGAGATTATTGCTCATCTAGCTGGGAAAATGAGGATATACAGGATTAAAATTGTTCCTGGTGATAGGGTTACAGTAGAAATGAGCCCTTATGATGATAGTAAAGGTAGAATAGTATACAGAGGAAAATGAAAGTAAGATCATCTGTAAAAAAAATATGTCGAGACTGTAAAATCGTCCGTAGAAAAGGGCGAGTTTATGTCATTTGTAAAAAAAACCCTAAGCATAAACAAAAACAAGGATAATGCCAAGAATTGTTGGGATTGATATCCCAGGAGAAAAAAGAATAGAAATAGCTTTAACCTATATTTTTGGAATAGGGTTGTCTTCAAGTAAAAAGATTTTAGATAAAGCTGGAATTGATCCTAATCGTAAGGCCTCTACTTTAAATACTGAAGAAGTTAATAAATTAAAAGAAGTTATTAAAAGTTACAAGATTGAAGGAGATCTTAGAAAAGATCTTATAACTAATGTTAAAAGATTAAAAGATATTGGTTGTTGGAGAGGAGTGCGCCACATGAAAAAATTACCAGTTCGGGGCCAAAGAACTAAAACAAATAATAGAACTGTTAGAGGTAATGTTAGAAAAACAGTAGGTTCTGGAAGAAAAGCAGCTCCAGCTCCAAAATAATATTATGGGCAAGAAACGAATTATTCAAAAAAGTGAAGAAGAGTTAATTAAGGAGAGAGAAAAGGTTGAGGCTGGGGTTAAGAAAGAAGTTAAGATAAAAGCTTCTGTTGGTACAGAGGGAAGAATCTATATTGCTTCTTCTTATAATAATACCCTTATAACTTTAACTGATTCTAAAGGAGGTGTTTTAACTTGGGCCAGTGCTGGCTCAATTGGTTTTAAAGGAGCTAAGAAAGCTACTCCTTTTGCCGCTTCTAAAGTAGCTGAGAGTATTTGTTTGGCGGCTAAAAAGCTAAAAATAGAAAAGGTTTCTGTTTTTATTAAAGGAATTGGTTCTGGTAGAGAATCAGCCATTAGATCATTAGCTACTCATGGTTTAGAAATTATTGCTATTAAAGATATTACACCAATACCTCATAATGGTTGTCGTCCTCCTAAAGTAAGAAGAGTATGATTAAGAATAAATGTAAAATTTGTAGAAGATTGGGTACTAAGCTTTTCTTAAAAGGTGAGCGTTGTAATTCTGTTAAATGTGCTATGGTTAAAAGACCATATGCTCCCGGAGAAAAAGCTAAAAAAAGAAGAAGCTCCCTTTCTGAATATGGCAAGGAATTAAAAGAAAAACAAAAGCTAAGAAATTACTATAATTTATCTGAAAAGCAGTTTAAGAATTACGTTAAACAAGCTCTAGAATCTAGGGCTAAAGAAGAAGATACTGTTAGTATTCTTTTAAAGAAACTAGAAAGTCGTTTTGATAACGTTGTTTTTCAAATGGGTTTTGCTAGTTCTAGAACTAAAGCTAGACAAACAGTAACTCATGGTTATTTTTTAATAAATAATAGAAAGGTTAATATCCCTTCTTATCAGGTCAAGAAAGGTGATAAAATAAGCTTGCATCCTAAAGCAAGTAAAAAAGCTCTTTTTCAGGGATTAAGTGTAGCTTTAAAAAAGTATAAAGCTCCTTCCTGGATTAGAATTGATGCTGATAAAATGGAAGTCGAAATAATTAATCAGCCTAATATAGAAGAAATGACTCCTCCAGCTGAGGTTTCATCTATCTTCGAGTTTTATAGTAAATAATATGATTATTTTACCT
>Ga0272442_10003004_pt1 | contig 23929 bp, 23 predicted proteins | sample SSMForm2O_FD_200262 | JGI IMG/M metagenome (GOLD analysis project Ga0272442, IMG submission 200262) | Marine sediment archaeal communities from Little Sippewissett salt marsh, Falmouth, MA, United States - SSM-Form-2O | ecosystem: Environmental > Aquatic > Marine > Wetlands > Sediment ...
AGATGGATTCGAACTGGATTCCATTGCCGCCGTTGTTATTGGGGGTACGTCGCTCTCCGGAGGCAGGGGATCGGTTCTCGGTACCGTCCTGGGTGCCTTGATCATAGGCGTGCTCAACAGTGGACTGGTGATCATGGGCGTCGACCCATTCTGGCAGACGGTGATAAAAGGCTTCGTCATCCTGCTGGCCGTTGTCATCGACAGGTTCAACGTGAAGGAATAGCTTAACTGCATTGACTGAGGAATGCTGCTATGAAAGTCATGGACAAGAAGGTGACGTTTGGCCTCATCGTCGGTACGCGAGGGATCTTCAATCCCAGGTTGGCGCAGGACGGCAGGAAGCAATTGCTAGACAAACTCAAGAAGCTGGGCTACGCGTCCGTGATCCTTCCCGAGACGGCCACGTCCCACGGGGCGATCGAAACGCTGACTGATGCGCAGAAGTGCGCCGAGCTGTTCCAGCAGAAGAGAGACCGCATTGATGGCGTCATTGTAATCCTTCCCAACTTCGGCGATGAGTTGGGCGTCGTCCAGACCCTCGATCTCGCCAAACTCGACGTTCCCGTTCTGGTGCAGGCCTGTGCTGACACACTGGACGCCGTCGACGTGTCGGGAAGACGCGACGCCTTTTGCGGCAAGCTCTCCGTCTGCAACAATCTGTATCAGTATGGCATCCCTTTCACCGACACCCAGCAGCACACGTGCGACATCGATGGCGATCTGTTCGGTGAAGACCTGGATTTCTTCGCCCGCGTCTGTCGCGTCGTCAAAGGCCTGCGCCATGCCCGAGTGGGCGCCATCGGTGCCCGGCCGGCAGCGTTCCAGACCGTACGATTCAGCGAAAAGCTTCTGCAGGATTCGGGCGTCTCCGTGGTCCCCGTTGATCTGTCCGAGATCATTGGCCGGGCCCGGCGACTCGACAGCGATGCTGCCCCGGTGAAAGAGATGCTGTCCCAGATAAGACGCTACGGGACAATCCCACCGGCTATCGACGACCAGAACGTCTTGAAGCAGGCCAAGCTGTCCGTGGTGATCGAGCAATGGATGGCCGAGAACGAGCTGGACGCCAGTGCCATTCAGTGCTGGACCTCCATCCAGGACAATTACGGGTGTGCTACCTGCCTGTCCATGAGCATGATGGGCGAGAAACACATGCCCAGCGCCTGCGAAGTCGATGTGGCCGGTGCCGTGTCGATGTACGCGCTCCTGCTCGCGTCTGGAGAGGTCCCTGGTTTCCTGGACTGGAACAACAACTACGCCGACGAAGCTGATAAGTGCGTCTGCACGCATTGCAGCAACTTCCCCAAGAGTTTCATGGGCAATTCCGTCGAGATATCCGAGCTCGATATCTTGGGTGAATCCCTGGGCCGCGAGAATTGTTTCGGCGCCGTCAAGGGGCACGTCGCCGCCGGACCCATGACCTACTTCCGGATCTCAACCGATGATCGACGCGGCAAGATTAAGGGATATCTCGGCGAAGGCGAGTTCACTGACGATCCCTTCGGCATGGATGGCGGCATCGCCGTGTGCAAAGTCCCACGCCTGCGCGAGCTGCTTGGCTACATGTGCCAGAACGGTTTCGAGCACCACGTGGCAATGACCCGCACGCAGCGCGCCGACGTCTTGCACGAAGCAATCGCGAAGTACCTGGGATGGGACCTTTACTACCACCGTTAGCAATTGATGGCTGGGATGATGGCTGGAGGCAATGTGACTGACCGCGAACTGAGAATCAAAGCAATTCAATATCGCCAGAGACTGCTGAAGTATATCAGGCAGGGAGGAGCCGGCCATACGGGCGGCGACCTATCCTGTTTCGATATTCTCAATGTGCTCTATAACCGTGTTCTGAGTGTCTCGCCCGAGACTTTCAACGACCCGGCGCGCGATCGCTATATCCAAAGCAAGGGCCACTCAGTCGAGGCCCTCTACGTCGTCCTGGCCGACAGGGGGTTCTTCCCCGAGTCCGATCTGCAGACCCTAAATCAATACGGCTCGCACTACGTGGGCCACCCGACGCGCAAGGTGTGTGGCATCGAGCAGAACACCGGGGCCCTGGGCCACGGCCTGGCCTTCGCCCTCGGCGTAGCGCTGGCAGGCAAGATGGACACCGCCACCTACCGCGTCTACACGCTCCTCGGCGACGGAGAACTCGCGGAGGGCTCGAACTGGGAGTCCATGATGAGCGCCGCTCACTACCGACTCGACAACCTCACCGCCATCGTCGACCGCAACACTCTGCAAATCACCGGGCCCACGCACGAGGTCTGCGAACTCGAGCCTCTGGAGGATAAGCTGCGGAGCTTTGGCTGGAGCATCCGTACGATCGATGGACACGATATCGCAGCGTTGAGCGAGACGCTTGGTACAGTCCCTTTCGAGGCTGGAAAGCCCAGCGCCGTGATCGCCCGGACTGTCAAGGGCAAGGGGATCAGTTTTATGGAAAACGACCCGACGTGGCATCATCGCGTGCCGGATGACGAGCAATACGAGCGAGCCCAACAGGAGTTGGCCGCGCTGTTGGCGGAGGTCGCATCATGAGTTTCACCGCCGGTAGCGAATTGGGACGCGCCAATCTGGAGGTTTTCTCAGAGACCCTGCTGACACTGGCTCGAGACGATGGGAACGTGATAGCCGTCACCAGCGACTCGCGCGGTTCGGGCAAGCTGATGCCCTTCGCTAAGGCAGTGCCCGATCAGCTTGTTGAGGTGGGTATCGCCGAACAGAACCTCGTCGGTGTCGCGGCTGGACTGGCGTCGGCAGGCAAGATCGTCTTCGCGGTCTCTCCTGCATCGTTTCTGACGGCGCGGGCGCTCGAGCAGATCAAGAACGATGTTTGCTATTCCGATCAGCCGGTCAAGCTCATCGGCATCAGTGCGGGCGTCAGCTACGGCGCTTTGGGTTCTACCCATCATTCGACGCATGATCTGGCCGCTTTGCGGACCCTGCATAACATCGCTATCATCGTGCCGGCCGACAACTTCGAAACCACCGAAGCGATCAAGAGCGCTGCGAATATGAATCACCCGGTCTATATCCGCTTCGGGAAACGTCCGCTGTGTCATCTCCATGCCCTGGGGACGCAGTTTGAACCAGGCAAGGCGCTGCTTGTTCGGGGCGGGACGGATATTGCCTTCATCGCAACGGGCGAAACGGTACATCCCGCCTTGATGGCGGCCCAGGAGTTGGCACAAAGCGGCCTGTCCTGTCGCGTGATTAGCATGCACACCGTCAAGCCGCTTGATGTCGATGCCGTCATCTCGGCCGCATCCGACTGCCGGGCGATAGTGACCGTCGAGGAACACAGCGTGTTCGGTGGCTTGGGGGAAGCCTGTGCAGCCGTCCTGATGCAGTCGGGAATCCCCGTGCCGTTTAAGATTGTCGGTTTCCCCGATGAGTACATGGCCACGGGCAGTCAACTGGAAATATTCGATCACTACGGCATCAGCCCCAAGGGATTGGCGCGGACGGCTCAGAAGGTACTGACTGATGGAGACTGATTCGAGATGAGCGCCGAATTCATTCTAACCGTGGACCAAGGCACCAGCGGGACCAAAGCCGTCGTCTTTGACAGTAGCGGGGCCGTAGTGGCCAAGGCAACCGAGTCGCTGACCTCCTACTTTCCCCAGCCAGGCTACGTCGAGCAGGACCCCATTGAGATCTACGACAATGCGCTGGCTGCCGTGAAGGCGTGCCTGAAGAAGTTCACAGAAGTAACCTCTCCCTGTCTGGATGCGATAGCGGCATGTGGCATTTCCAACCAGCGGGAGACGTTCGTCGTATGGGACGAGTCGGGTCGGCCGCTGTGCAACGCTATTGTTTGGCAGTGCAAGCGATCTATCGACATCTGCGATCGTCTCAAGGACACGGAATTGGAGAGCCAGATCAAGCAGCGAACGGGGCTCATCGTCGATCCGTATTTCTCGGGCACAAAACTCCTCTGGCTTCGCGAAAACGATCCGCGCGTCGCGGAGGCAATCCGCACAGGTAAGGCTCTCTTCGGAACGGTGGACACCTGGCTTCTGCACAGACTCACTGCCGGCCGCAGCTACCTGACGGATCACACCAATGCCTCACGCACGCTGCTGTTCAACATTGACCAATTAGATTGGGACGGTGACTTGCTGGCCGAGTACGGGCTGGCTGGTCTAAGACTGCCCGAAGCCAAGCCATCTTCCGCTGACTATGGCATGACAGACTTCGACGGTTTGCTGCCACGGCCGATACCCGTATCGGCCATGATAGGTGACTCCCACGCCGCGGCGTTCGGTGAGCGCTGCTTCTCTCCGGGCACGGCCAAGGCGACGATGGGGACAGGCTGCTCCATTCTGCTCAATACGGGGCAGAAACGCGTCGCCTCGAAAGCCGGAATGGTGACGACCATCTGCTGGAGCACTGCCGACCGGGTCGACTATGCTCTGGAAGGGATCATCGTCACGTGCGGCGCCACGATCAACTGGCTCCGCGACAGCATGGGGTTGTTCGCCGATAGTCACCAGACGGAAGAAATGGCGCTCGCTGTCAGCGACAACGCCGGTGTCTACCTCGTTCCCGCCTTCAGTGGTCTGGGGGCGCCCCACTGGCACATGGACCTGCGGGCGGCGATCCTGGGACTGACTTTCGGATGTGACAAGAACCATGTGGTCCGGGCTGCCCTCGAATCAATCCCTTACCAGATCAAAGACGTGATTGTCGCCATGGAGAAGGATAGCGGTGTCCCGTTGCAGCAGTTGCAGATTGATGGCGGCATCACGGCCAACCAATTCGTCGTACAGTTCCTGGCGGACCTGTTGGACACAGAGGTTGCGACTATCGGGATGCCGGATGTCTCCGCTCTCGGCGCCGCACTGCTGGCGGGTCTGCAGTGTGGGATGTTCGAGGATACCGATCAACTGGGACGGCTCGACATGGCCAAGCACACATACGTGCCCGGACCTGGTGCGGAGACAACGGATGCCTCGTACGAGGGATGGAAGAACGCTGTGGACCGGCTTGTAGCACCGCGGTTGCAGTGATGTGCGGCAGGGGTGCGTCGTCAACAAGGAACTGGGAAGATGCCCGATACTCGCAAAGTCGTTCTGCTGATTAATCCTTCGCGGGAGCACACCCGGGGCATCCTGTCCGGGATCGCCAAGTACGCGCGCCTGCACAGTTCCTGGACGTTCTACAGACCACTGGAGTACCGGGAGCCCCGGTTCCGACAGAAGCTCCTCTCGGTTCTGAAGACTTTGCACCCGGATGGTATTCTCATGCGTGAGCCGCCGCATGCGGACGACATCATCAAAATGGGTGTGCCCGTCTTGTCCTTTCCCTACAAGCGGGAGAGCATCCCGGGGATCGCTAATGTGGTAACCGACCACATCGCGGTCGGACAGATGGCGGCTAAACATCTGCTCAAGCGCGGGTTTCGACACTTTGCCTACTGCGGCTTCGATGACTGGTGGTGGTCCCAGAGACGTCGAGAGGGTTTTCGTCAGAGAATCGAGGCAGCCGATCTTTCGGTTCACATGTACGGGTTACCTCAAGCCAAGTCGAAGCGGACCTGGAGCAAAGAGATCGTCGCCATCGCTGACTGGCTGAAGGGGTTGCCTAAGCCCGTAGGGTTGATGGCATCCAACGATGACCGCGCCGAGTTAGTGATCGAAGCCTGCAAGATGGCTGACTTGAGTGTCCCGGACGAAGTGGCGGTTCTGGGAGTAGACAACGATCGCACCGTCTGCGAGCTCAGCAGCCCGGCATTGTCGAGTGTGGCTTTGAACCTTGGCAAGGCGGGCTATGATGCAGCCGCCTTGCTTGAGCGCATGATGGCGGCAGGGCCGAAAGCCACAGAGACGGCATACATCAAACCGATCCGTGTGGTGACGCGACTTTCGACAGACGTTCTCGCGGTGGACGATCCGGATGTCGCCGCCGCCTTGCGTTACATCCGGGGGCACGCCAAGCGGAGCACGAGTGTTGCTGCTGTCGTGGCCAACTGCGGCGCATCGCGGCGGGTTCTCGAAAAGCGGTTCCGAGGTATTCTTGGACATACGATTCACGATGAGATCTCCCGGGTGCGAACCGAATTGGTCACGGCCATGCTCACAGAAACGCAGATGCCCATCTCAGAGATCGCCCGCGAACTCGATTTTCCCGACGTCGCACACCTCTCCCGGTACTTCCGCAGAGCCACGGGTCTCAGTCCACTGCAATACCGAAAACGCTTCGTCTTGTGAGGCGGTCACAGAATCGCAAATGGAAGATGCGAAATGGACTTGAGGAGCCCCTTGGTCTTACGACCATCAGACCAGTGCGAAGGTGTCAGCGAGAAGAGGCCGGTTCCCAGGCTGGTAGCTTCTTCACGGCCGCGCGGACCTCATCCTCCATCGCCTCCGATTGTTCGAGCGCTTTCAGTATCGCTGATTCCTTCATGGTCCGTCCTGTCGTAAGACGCCTCTGTTGTTCCCCATTCACGTCTCAGTCACAGGCGCTTTGTCTGCGCAGACCGCCCTCCGGTTGAATTGTCATGCCTCTGGAAAAGTGCCACGATCACCGCCTCGACGTGCGTGGACAGATCCGACCGGCGGGTGAGAATCAGGGCCAGATGGGGATCGAGTTCGCGTGCAGAAGGCAGGCCGCAAACAAGCAGGGCAGATTTGGGCCTGCTGGGTGTTTGACAGTTCGCGTCGGAAGTCGCTATACTCTGCGTACTTAGCTGATCTTGCGCCCGTAGCTCAGTTGGATAGAGCAACGGATTTCTAATCCGTAGGTCGGAGGTTCGAGTCCTCCCGGGCGTGTTCCTCTCTTGCTGATGACATGGGGTGACATCGCCGTCGTATCAGTGCTTAAGTCCTCCTCACTTGGAGGCTTACGGTTAGCACTACGTCGGACCTCAACTCGGGTTGTCTTGCCTTCCGTTGCCAATCGATTACATCCGGAGAAAGCCGTAGGTGTCAAATCGGGTGTCAACTGGGGTGTCAACTCTTTGAACTGTTCCAACTCCTGGCCGGCCGAATCATCGTCGGTCCCCGTCTTGACGCCTTGTTGCGCCTGGGTGCTTGGCAAGGCAGGATCCGGCAGGCTCTCAATCGCCTTGGCTTCCTGTCCCCTCAGGGTGTGGGTGTACCGGGACATTGTCAGGTTGATATCGCTGTGCCTCATGATTGCCTGGGCGACCTTAGGATGTGCTCCGCTGGCCGCCAGTAACGTGCCCGTCGTATGCCTCAAGCTGTGGAAATTCACATACTTGTCGGAGCTAGGCTCGTCGCTGTACTCGATACCTGCCCGCATCAAATCGGCCCGCAGCATCTTAGCCATATTGTACTTGCTTGGCAGATCAAACGCTCGGGCCGTGGGTACTCTGTTGCAGAGCAACTCCTGTAGTCGGGCAGCGGTATCGGCCCTGAGCGGCAGCACGCTCTCCCGTCTGTTCTTGGCGCTTCCGCTGGCTATCCGGACGGTCCGCTTGCCCAGGTCAAGCGACGACACCCGTAGGCTTCTCAGTTCGTTGCTTCGCAAGCCGCTCTCGGCAGCCAAACGATAGAGCATGGCCCGCGCGAACCCCGTCATACCGTAGCAGTCCGGGCCGTTGGCGGTGACCTCCAGTACCCTGCGCAGTTCATCGGGCTCAAGTGCGCGCTGCCGTGCCTTCTCGGTCCTCTTCTTCTGTAGGTGAGCGAGGGGGGATTCAGCCGCGCGTCCGTCGTTCACCATCCATCCACAGAACTGCTTCATGCTCGCCAGATAGTAATTGGCGGTCTGAGCCGCCAGGGCCTCCTCGCCCTCCTGCAACCCGGCAAGGAAGAGTTCCACTCTGCTGGCAGATATATCCCCCCACACCGCGAATCGACAACCCTCAACCACGGCCCGCACCCGGGACAGGGTCAGCTCAACGTGCTTGACCGTGTTTCCTTTCGCCAGAAGTGACCGTCGAAAATCCTCCAGATGCTCCCTAAGCGGTCGGATTCGATGCTCCTTGTAGCGGTCCACCACGCCAACTCGGCCAAGTTCCGCCTCCCGCTCCAGCTTCGCGGCCAGCTGCCTCGTCGCTTCTTTGTCCTTGAAGCCTTTCACTCGCTGCTCGATGCCATCAGCGTCTCTGTACTTCACATACCAACAGCTCGACTGGCGTACGATCTTCCTGCCATCCGGTCGCGTGACCTTCCGCTTCCGTTTGAAGACGCTGGCCATCTCCTCACCTGCCTTTCTTAACCGGTGTCAACCGTAGGCCAAGGTATTCGCATAGCTTGTCGGCGGTCTTGATGCTGCAACTGCCGCCGTACACGATCCTGTGAAGGACAGTGTGGTCGATCCCACAGTCCACGGCAATTCGGTAGCGCGTCTTGTCGGATCGCTCGATCGCTCTGACGATTTCTTCCATTATCATACTGTCGATCCTATCAATATGTGGCGCATTGTCAAATGATTTCTGCTTGCGTTCTGCTATCGTGCCATATTCTTCAACTTGGCATCATAGCAACTTCGGCATGTGCGAATCCCCGGTTTTCGGCCATTTTCCCTAGGATGCCAAGATGCCAGGTTCTACGCCTCCCCGGAATCTTGGCACACTGCTTCAGGCGGCAGGCTCCACGTCCACGCACCGCCGAACTGCTCCCGGTAGGGCTTGATACCCAATTCATCTTTGGCGCGCTGGACGGTTCGCCACGCGAATCCGGCCTCCTTGGCCTCGTCTCTGATCTGGGCTACCGGCGTGGGACCATCCTTGAGCAGATCCCTCAACCACTCGCTGGCCTTGTCCCGAGCCTTGGGCTCAGGGCCAGGCTTCTTCTTTCCGCTGGCGGTCTCCGCAGCCAGAGCATCATCGGCACTCATCGCCACTGGATCACGCTCCCATGCAAGAGCTGGCGGGTCGCCAAAGATCGTGAACGCCAATCCGTGGCCTTCGGGAGCCAGATTGTTCTTGCCCGGCAGCAACAGCTTGAGAGACTTCTTGTTCGCATCGTGCGTCAAATGCCAAACCGACCGTGCGATGCCCGTGAATGCTCGGCTCCCCAGCGCCAGGTCATCGGCGATAGCACCACTGGCCTTGCGACGGTGTGCCACGACCACCACAGCCACACCGTACTTCTCGGCCAGCTTCGCCACCGGGGCCAGCACCCCCCGGACCTCATTGTCACGGTGAGCGTCTGTACGACCGCCCAGGAATGATCCAATCGGGTCCACGACCACCAGCTTACAGTCGAGGTGCCTCTCCAGGGCCTCCTCCAAGGCGTCCAGATCGGCTAGTGCGAACATCACCTCTTTCTGCTCACCCTTGTCCCCAATCTTGCGCACCATCGCCAACAAATGGATTTGCCAGACATCGGCATAGTGGGCATCCAATCGCGGCCGGATCGTATCAGCCGGATCGTCTTCAGCGGAGATGAAGATCACCGATCCGCGTGGACAGTCGCACCCGTCAGGCCAGGGTGACCCCGTGGACACCCGTGAGGCCATGTACGTCGTCAGGAACGACTTGCCCTCGCCGGGCATACCGACAAGCAGCGTGATTCTCCCCAACGGCACACGCCGGAACCACAGCCACTTGACATCGGTGGGTTCCACATCCGCCAGGCAGGTGAGGATCGGGCCACCAACCACCTTGTGGTGGTCTACAGTCGGAGCGTCATCTGCCAAACTTTCGACGATAGCCCGCAGTGTGTCCGGTTCGATAGCATCGTGCCCCTCCAGCCAATCGTAGATATCGCCCTTCTGTGGCAGTTCTGGAAGATCAACGACCTTAATCCTTGGGGCAGGCTCCAGCTTCGCCAGGATCGCCGCTACCTCGTTGGCGTACCGTCGGCCAGCTGCGTCGTTGTCCGGCAAGATCACCAGGTCCCGCCCGGCTAACGGGGTCCAGTCCGCCTTCGCCGCACTCTTACTGCCATGGGGGCTTGTCGCTGCCAGTAGCCCCAGTGTCGCCGCCGCGTCGGCCGCTTTTTCGCCTTCGGTGATATAGACCCGCTCGTCCGGCCGGGCCAGTAATTCCGGCAACTGATAAAGTGGACGAGGCTCTGGCATCCCGCCGATGATCCAACCTTTGGCGGTCCTGCTCACCGGTCGGATGTTCTTGTCGCCAGCGATGTTCCATCGCACGATCATGCCCACTGGCTCGCCAGCAGCACAGCGATAGGTCCACACCGCCGAGTGCGGGCCATGTTCGCGTTCCAGTTCGGCGATGGCGTCCTGCGCTGCGGGGTAGACGGTCGGGTCACTCTGCCCGTCTTTGGCGGCCTTCTTCGCCTTGGCCCTGGTGGTTGCCCTTGAAGATGGGCACGACTTTCCACCATTGACTGGCATCAAGTCCACCAGCTTCAACCCCAACGCAGTGACGACAGCCTCTGGTGTGCAGCCGGCATGACAATGAACTAACGCGCGTCCATCGTCGCCGACGCCGATAGACAGACTGGCACGCCCGTCTTCATGAGCCGGGCATCGCGTCATCCAGCCGCTGCCCTTGCGCTTGGCTTCCGGCAGCTTCGACAGAATCAGTTCAACAGGCGTCATCGGATGCGCCCTCTCAAGAGGCCGGCATCGATCTTCAGGCGGACCAAGCCGTCGATGGCGTCCAAGACCGTGGCCCGCTCGGTGCGGGTGATGCGCGGAATCTCCAGACCAAAGAGGAGTTGTGCCAGAACACCATCAATCGTTGTTGCAGAATATGGGGCACTGCGATACGATACTTCTGTCGATTTCAGTGGGGCCGTCGCTGCGGTGACGGCCCTGCTGCGTTCCGTTCTCATGCCTGCACCACCTTCCGAGCTTCCCAGGTTCGGCGGTCGGGACAGCCACTCTTGAACCAGTCCAGGATCTCCCGACGGTTCCATCTCACGCTGCCACCGAGGCGGATTGGCCGTGGCAACATGCCGCTCGCGTTCAGCCGCCACACCTGCCGTAGAGAAACGCCAAGCATCACCGCCAATTGCCGTGCGGATACGGCCAGCATCTCCTGTAATGGTGACTCTTCCTTCCGATCCATTGTTTCATCCATGATTCTGTCCTTTCAGCGGTGGTCGAATGCGAGAACAGCGACGTCAGATGCCGCGTCTCTGGCACGTCCATACATTCTTGTGTGTACTATGTGTAGTATTGACGGTATATACTCTGGCAAAAAAAACCGGGCCTTTATTGCTCATCAAAGCAAGTTCCTGATTGCGCTCCCCATGGTATCGGCTTGGTTGCCGGTCCACAGCTTGCCTCGATCATATCCTTCATAGGCAACGGCAATCTGGATTAGCTGGTAGGCCAGACATTCGGCCGACAGCCCCCCGAAGCGATGCTGCATCGTCCTGGCTATCTTCCAGGCCAGATCAATGGGTGATGCGGCATACGTCTTCTGGCCGTTGAGCATGTAGACGCGTGGCCCACAGAACGGGATCTTGCGCGAGATGCCGAACACACGCTGAAATGTGACCCACACCAATCCCATTGGCGCTGCGACGTGGCGGGCGAATGTGTTCGCCTGAAGTTCAAACGTGTTCTCGATGAGGCGAAGACTTCTATCGGTGTCGCAGAGCTTCCGAATCCTTCCCTGGCATGCCTTCAGGTACTTGCCCTGTAGCACCCCATGCCCGCCTGCCTCGTGCCACGAGACAGAGGGGAGTCTCGGATCTCCTGTTTCAGACAGCTTACGATCCACGAGAGCCGTCATTTCCTTTGGCAGATATTGGCCGAGTATGGGCACGCCGAAATCATCGACTCCCAAGTCCACATTCCTTTCGAGAATCACCTCGTGTTGTGGGTAGATCACCGCTTCGTAAATATCGTCGAAGCTGAGTCCATGGGTAAGAATATGGTGGGTTCCAAGCTCGCCCAGGACTTTCCACCAGAACCGGTCGGCACGGTCGATGATCTCCCGCTTCGACATCGGTTCAGCTGATACGCTTCCCTGCATGGCGCTAACTCCGTTTCTTCTTGCCCTTCCGATACAGTATCAGGGCCTCGTCGTATTTCCTCTCAATAGTACTCGCCGCCTGCTCTGTCTTCGCCCTCTTGGCAAGCTTGACCAGCTCTTCAGGATCTGTGTGTAGCGCGGTTGCAAGCGTGACTATCATTTCCGGGCTGGGGATCTCGCCGCGAGCCTCAATCTTTGAAATATACCCTGCCGTCTTGCCGATACGGTCTGCCAGCTCATAGACAGACCATCCCCTCGCCCGCCTTAATTCCCTTATCGTCCGGCCAAAATCCATAGGTCGTATCTCCTTCAAAACGATCTACGCCGTATATACTAGATATACGACATATACGCAACATCTGTTTTCCAGGAATTTCGATTTTCTTCCGGTTCCATGATCTGCGACGGGATACTGCTCTTCGGGCCAGGGCGTGTCGCTGTGCTTGAACCTCTCCAATTCCGCCTCAAGGGGGTATGTCAGCTGGTGCTAAGTCTAGGCATCCTGGTCTTGGACGAGGACCCAGATACGCTTCAGGGGTAGGTCTGTCTTCAGCTCCTCGGGGAACTTGTCGTAGTAGCGCAAGACGTTCTCGACGACGTCGCTGGCGTCCCACAGTCGCAGCTCGAAGAAGTTCTTCTTTGCCTCTGCGAGGACGGTCCGCTTGAAGCCGCCCCAGGCCACGAAGAGGCCCTGGTCGGCCTTGAAGTCCTGCATTACGCCGCGAAGCTCGCGGATGACCTTGACATCCTGCTGGGAGTCGCCACTCTTGACCTGAACCAGCAGCCGGGGTGGGTCGAACCCCATGGGCCCTTGGCCCGCGATGATGTCTACCCCGCCATCCGGGCCGGGAGGCGAGACCTCCGTGACATAGCCCTGGGCCTCCAGGACGGCATTGATTGGGTCCGCCAGTGCGTGGCCGGCAAACTTCTGGGCGATCCAGGATCGTATCTGCGTAGCGGCATAGTCCCCCAGATCGACGATCGGTTCGACCATCTCATCGGTCGTCTCGTCAGTCTCGAATGGTGGCGGAGGCGGTGTCTTGCCTTCCAAGATCGCCCGTATCCGTTCCTCGGCGTTGTTCCGCTTGATCTGGCAGACAGTCATGAAAGCCCCGAACGAGAACAACAGGTCCTGGTCGAAGCGACTGCGGGGGATATCCGTCTCAATCCAGTCGACCGGCCTCGTGTGCTTCGCGCCCAGAGGATTGTCAAGTTTGTACTCGTAGTCGCCCGCCGCCTTGCCAATCGCGATGGCATCCTCCCCTTTCAGCGGTAAGACGATCAGATCACCTACCTCAATTCGCTTGGCGAATGCCCAGAGCTGGCCGCGATAATTGCGCCACTTTCCCGGTTGACCTTCTGGATAAGCTTCACGCAAGCGATCAAGCATCGCGTCTTTCGTCTGCAACTGCGATAGGTCTCCCAGATTGTCCCATCCAATTACTGCGCGGCCATTCTCAATCGCCCAGTTCTGCCGCTCACCTCTTCGTCCCGCTCGCACTAACCATACTGCCATCTGCTGACCTCCCGCGCTCAAGACAACATGAGTGCGCTGGTATCACGTTGCTGTTGAGATGCAGATCCTATTGATGAAGCACCTGCTTCGTTAACCACTTGACGCCCTGACTCTCCACGCACGTGCCCACCACGGCTGAAAATTGGGAGTCTCTGGCTGCCATCTGCTGTAATTCACGGATGACCGCGCGAAGCTTGGTCTTCTTCGAGGCGCTGGCCTGTTTCTGCACCTCGGCCATAAGATTCAGGGCTTGGTTCACGCGTTGATCGCATTTCTCCCAGCAGATCTGGCGTCCCCGAGTTAATGGATCGTAATTGAGGTTCAGAATCTCAATTGTCACCTCCGCGCGTTGGCGGTTCCACTCCCCTTCAGGATCGCCCGGGATGGCTTTACCTTTTTCGTTGAAGCTCAGGAGTCCGGGGTCATCAGGCTCTATGGGATTGAGCAAGTAAGGAAACTCGTCGTCCTCATCTTGGTCAGGTCCAGCAATACGACTCGTTCCGTCCCGAATCGGGAACTTAGTCGACTTGGGGACATTCAGGGCGCTTCCGGAAAAACAGTAATTCTGCCATTTGAAGGCGAGCCACCAGTACCCAGGCTCCTTGTTTCCATCAAGATCCTTTGCCTCCTTCTTGGGGCGAAAATGATCAACATGGCCATACCCGGCACAGACTGTCGCCTCCGAGTACCAGCACTTTCCGTGCGACAATTCTCTCAGCCAAGGCTTGAGTTCCCCCCATAGTTTGCTGTTGTCATCGATCAGCTTGTGTCGGGCTTCGTCGCTATCAAGTCTCAATAGTTGGCTGGTTAGGTCTTCGGCCTTCTTGAGCCATGCTTCATTGGGGGATTTCCCCTCAAGATCGATATGTATCATTCGCCTTCCCCCTCCATAATCTCATCGAGGACTTGACTCGCGTAGTCTTCCTGCGCGGCCATCTCTTCGGGCGTTAGCATGGGCTTCATGAACTCGGGCCTCTTACCCATGGCGGTCACAAACTGCGTATAGATGGGATCGTCGAAGACCTTCGCAAAGCCCATGCGATCCAGCTTCTGGCTTAAATCCTGCATATCCTGCGTTTCCTTCGTCGTCCGCTTATCACCCTTACCGAGCAGTACAGTCCTTTCGTAGATCATTTTCTGCACCTCGGTCCCGATTGGGGCACTCAGGTCGAACAACTCGCTAGTCAAGAGGCCGTCGACGCCCATCTCTTTGGGATCAGCGTAGGGGGGACTGGCAGTCACAGGTCTCGCACCTCGGCCCCGTCTAAGAATGCGGACCTGCGAAGCCTTCAGATCGGTCAATACGAGCGGATCATGCGTAGCCATGATAATGTGGCTCTTCGGCGCATGCCCCAGTTCCTCTTCAATCATGTCTATGTAACTGAGACTCCATCGTGGATTCAGATGGGTATCGGGTTCATCGAGCAAGAACAGGGCTTCGTCATGTTCGGCAAATCGAAGCATCCCCATGACCAGCAGAAGCTGCTTCTCTCCTTCACTCAGATCATCCACCGATATCCGGTCGCCGTTTCTGAGGGAGATCGAACACGAGATACGCCCGAGCGCACCTTCTCGCTGAGTCTCCAATAGCAGGTCAAACAGGTTGGTGTTCCGCTTCTCAGCAAATTCCGCGAGTTGCATGAGACCATCCTGACGATACCGGTATTCCTGTCGCATCTTCCTGCCCGTGCCCGATGCGCTCGGCACGCCCTCTGCGGCCAGATCCAATTCCGCTACGAACTCTCGAACCAAGCCTTTCAACCCCATTGATAAGGGTGTATCCACGTTGGGGTCATAGCGTTTGGCTGGTTTGATGGTCAGGAGGATATCATCCACAGCTTTGACGTCCAATGCGTCAAGCACACACGAGGGTCGATCTTCTCTGAAAGAATGTGCCCAAAGTGCGATGAGAACGAACTCGGTATAGGACAGTGATCCATAGAGAAAACGCCGACGCACGCCTTCCCCTGGACGTGCTCCTCTGGCGGCAACAGTGTATCTGCGACTATGCGTGGCAAAGTAGTGCTCGAATCTCCCACACAGACCTGAGTAGTAGCCGAAAACAAACTCCGGAAGAAGGTGTCTCTCGAAGTTACCGAGTTGCTGAATCTGATATCGATCGACAACCGGCGTGCCGTTCGCATTCCCGAAGGTGAAACTGATCGGCCCACTTCCAGGGTATTCAATAAGCACTTTGTAGCCCCTGCAAGCATATTGGAGCGCGTACACGAATCCCGGTGACACCTGGTCTTCGAGAGAATCGAAGATGGCCAGAATGGCTTCGAAGAGGTTCGACTTGCCGGAACCGTTTTGGCCGACCAGGACGGTGTAGGGGGAGTCTTGGTCGAAGGTGATCTCGAAGTCTCTGAGGTTCTTGAACTTCTCAATTTTGAGACGCTGCAATCTCATGAGGCCGCTTCCCTGGGTTTGTCTGCGCTTGGGTTGCAGAGGTGGTGGACAATGGAGGCGGCCAGCGCGTCGGCGTCGGCTTGGGCCTGGGTGAGTTTGGTTTCCAGTTCGTCGCACAGGGCCATAAGTTGATCGACCTTCGCCACAATACGTTCTTGCTCGCCCAACGGAGGCAATGGAAGTGACATTGATGCAATATGACCCTGATTCACTTTCCAGATGCCCGAGGTTGTTTTGGCGACCTTCTCGATTTGATATCGCATTTGCGGAGAGTTCCAGGCAATCAGAAAATAACCTGAAGAGATCCGCGCGGTATCCAACGGCAACCTAACGAAGAGATCCGGAAAGATGGCCCCTGCGGGCTCATCCTCTACAAGACCCACTCGCCCAACCAAATCCTTGCTCCCATTTCCTCGAACAAGAAACACATCATCCTTATGAATCAAGTAAGGCTCTGCTTCGTCAGGCGTCAACGGAACAGGCTTGCCCTCACTGCAATCCACGATGCCGTTGCGCAAGGCAGATAGACGAAGGCAGTAGTACGGACTGGGCATGGTTGTCTGCTTGACCGAGAGGCCGTTCTTCATGTTCTTCCGACCGACCAGCTCTTCCATCGAAGCTTGCTGCGCCCGTTCGTCGTTGGGGTCTTGGGGGACGAGTTTGCCTTGGACGGCCAGTTGGAGGATGGTTTGGCGCTGTTCGGCGACGGTTTCGGGTGTTTCGTAGAGGGCCTCGAAGTGATCGAAAACGCGCTTGGCGGCGGTGGCGAACGGCTTGGGGGTCTCGGCCGTGGTGAGGGCGTGCAGGCATGAACCATTTAGGGCAACTCGCTTGGCGGCCCGCTCCTTCTGCCTGGCCTCCAGTTCATCGCACAACGCCATGAGTTGATCGACCTTCGCCACAATCTGCTTCTGCTCCGCCAGCGGCGGGAGAGTTATGAGCATCCGCTCCAACTTGCCTTTAGTAATATGTCTCAAGCCGACTCCCCCATGTGCTTGAGAGATCATCTCGTCAAGTTCAGCGTTTATAGCTAGGCGCAGGTACTCCTTGGCAAATCCTCCATACAGATCACATCGAAAGATGTGCTGATTCAGTAGCGCATCCTCGCCTTCCCAGATGAAAGCCCCGAATGAAGTACCAGGCGTACCGGACCAGGAGATCAGAAAATCGCCGTCATGAACGTGGAACTTCTCATCGATATCCAGTTCACAGTAGTTGTACGGCGCTTCTGGGTTGTTCAAGTTCTGAATCCGCACGATAGGCAAACCTGTCGTGGCCCATTCAACCGGCTTGAACGCCCGCCCGTTGACCATGTTGATCGCGTTGCCAATCCGTATCCATTCCCAGGACGTAGGCAGCTCGTACGGAACTGCATCGGTGTCAACCGGCGGCAGTGGTTTGCCCTCTCTGATCTTTCCTTCCCGAACCAAGCGTCCCTTCTCTGCGTCAATATGCTCCAACAGGGCTGACGCCGGTTCGTCGTCTGGGTCCTGGGGGACAAGTCTGCCTTGGACAGCCACTTGGAGGATCATCTTGCGCAGTTCGGGTATGCCGTTGGGGGCCTCGGCCAGGAGATCGAAATCGTCTATGAGTTTATCGATCATTGGCGCGTGCTCTCCAGGGCGGCAGCCAGCTCTTTCTTCAAGGCGTTACGCGCTTTGGCGACATCGTCAAGGAGTTCCTTGTAGGCAATCAGGAGCTTTTCTGGATCGCCATGTTTGGCGGCCTCGGCGTTGGGGTTCTTGATATCGAGGTTGTAGCCTTTGGCGACGATCTGCTCGATGGGGATCGACCAGGCGTATTCGTTCTCCTTGCGTTTGGCTCGACCAGCGGGCGTGTCCTTGCACCACCATTTCTTCTCGGGACCAAACTCATTGATATCGATGGGCCGGGTCTTGTTGTAGTTCTTGACGCCCTCGGGATAGGGATGCTCGTAGTACCAGACGGCTTTGGTCGGCTCCCCTTGGTGAAAAACAGCAGGTTCGTCTTGATCCCCGTGTAGGGATTGAAGACGCCGTTCGGCAGGCGGACTATGGTGTGGAGATTACACTCTTTGAGCAGGTGCTCCTTGATCCGGGTCTTGACGCCTTCGCCAAACAGCGAGCCATCGGGCAGGATCATACCGGCCCGGCCAGCCGGACGAAGCAGCTTAATGATCAGGCTCAGGAACAGGTCCGCCGTCTCGCGGGTCTTGAAGGTTGCAGGGAAGTTGTCTTCGATGCCATCCTCTTCCATCCCGCCAAAAGGTGGGTTGGTGACGATACAGTGGACGCGGTCTCTGGGGCCATAGTCGCGTAGCGGTTTGGCAAGCATGTTGTCACGCTTGATGAAGGAGGGATCGTCGACCCCGTGCAAGAGCATGTTCGTGCTCGCGAGCATGTGGGGCAGCGGTTTCTTCTCCACGCCGCGCAGCGATTTCTGGAGTGTCTGCTCGTCTTCAGCGGTCCTGACCTTTTTGCGCACGTGGTCGATGGTGCAGGTGAGGAAGCCGCCAGTGCCACAGGCGGGGTCCAGGACAATCTCGCCCAATTGTGGGTTGACCTGCTCGACGATGAACTGCGTCACCGCACGGGGCGTGTAGTATTCCCCTGCGTTGCCGGCGGACTGGAGGTCCTTGAGAATCTTCTCATAGATGTCACCCAGGAGGTGACGGTCCTTGGCGACGTTGAAGTTGATGTCCTTCTCGATCCTATTGGTGACCTGGCGCAGGAGCGTGCCCGACTTCATGTAGTTGTAGCCGTCTTCGAAGACCGAGCCGACCACAATGGCGCTTCTTTTCGCACCGGCGGTCGTGGCAAGCGTCTTGAGCTTGGGGAACATCTCATTGTTGACGAAGTCGATGAGCTCGTCGCCTGTCATGCCCTCATCGGGGGCGGCCCAACTGCGCCAGCGAAAGCGACTGGGGATGGGTGATTTGTACTTGGGGTCGAGGGCTTCCCACTCCCGCTCCCGGTCGTCGAAGATTTTCAGAAAGAGCATCCAGACCATCTGGCTGATGCGCTGGGCATCGCCATCGACGCCCACATCCTTGCGCATGATGTCCTGGATGGTCTTGACAAGGGTAGTCAGTGACACGTTTGCTTCTCCATTGTGCTAGGCGGCGTAGAGCTGCCGTTCCAGTTCTCGTAGTGCCTTCAAATACGCATCCCGTCCACCAAAGGCTTCGATGATCTCCACCGGCGTACCCAGGTCGCTGAGTGGCTGGACGGCCAGGATACGAATATCTTCGATATGCACGATACCTTCATCGGCATATTTGTCCAGTAGCGCATTGAGGACCCGGCGGGCCGTTTCGCCGTACTTGGTGAAGTAGTCCCGCTTGCGCACGTTCTCGGCCCGCTCCCGGCGGGTCAGGGGCGGTTGGCCCCATGCCACGTGACAAACGAGATCAAAGGGGTCAAGGTCTTTGCCGACTTCGTCCGCCAGGGCCTCCAGGAACACGCCCTGCCTTTCCAGCTCTTCAATGATAGCGGTCTTCTGCTCGGCGGTGGACCAGGCCGACAGGAAGGAATCCAGCGAGGCGAACTCTTTGAGGACGGACTTGCGAGTGTAGTCTTTGAGCGATTCGGTGATGAGCTTACCATCCTTGCCATAGTATTGCACACGCTCGGCAACCACGGTTACCGCCACATCATCAACCACGTATTTGATCCGCTTGTGCCCTGGCGCAGGGTCGCTGATGATAACATCACCGGGCAGTCCGCCGTCGCCGGTTTCTGCGCCCGAACCATCAAGCTCATCCGGCGGAACCGGAGGATCGCCCTCTTTCGGGATGTAGATCTGGACGGGATCGCCGTCGAAGTCCGGATCGGCAAACAGTTCCGTGGCCTTCTTGAAATCCATGATCGTGAAGAAGAGCTTGTCGTATTCCTCTCGGATTCGCGTGCCGCGCCCGATGATCTGCTTGAAGAGCGTCATCGACTGGATACCCTGGTCCAGGACGATCAGCTTGCACGTCTGGGCGTCCACGCCCGTAGAGAGGAGTTTCGACGTGGTGACAACGACCGGGAACCGGCTCTCGGGATCGATGAAGTTGTCCAACTCCATCTTGCCTTCCGTATTGTCCCCGGTAATGCGCATGACGTACTTGGCATTCTCAGCCGCCAGGTCACCATTCTCATTGACCAGGGCCTGCCGCATGCGTTCGGCGTGATCGATGTCCTCACAGAAGACGATGGTCTTGTCGTAGCGGTCGGTGAGCTTGAGGAACTGGCTGACCTTCCTGGCCACCAGCTCCGTTCGTTTCTCCAGGACCAGAGTCTTATCGAAGTCTCTCTGGTTGTAGATGCGGTCCTCGATCAGCTCGCCGTGCTTGTCGACCTTGCCTTGGGGTGGTCGCCAGCCGGTCAAGTCCTTATCGATGTCGATGCGCACCACCTTGTAGGGAGCGAGAAAACCGTCCTCGATGCCCTGGCGGAGCGAATACGTGTAGATGGGGTCACCGAAGTAATCTATGTTGGATACGTCTCTCGTTTCCTTGGGTGTAGCGGTCATGCCGATCTGTGTTGCCGACGAGAAGTAGGTCAGGACCTCGCGCCAAGCAGAATCCTCGTCGGCGCTGCCTCGATGACACTCATCGACTATGACGAGATCGAAGAAATCGGGCGAGAACTGCCGATAGATGTTCTTCTCCTCCTCAGTTCCAGTTACGGCTTGGTACAGCGAGAGGTAGATCTCGTACGACTTGTCGATCTGGCGGTTGGTGATCTTGGTCATAGCCCCCTCAAAGGGCTTGAAATCATTCACCCGGGTTTGATCGACCAGGATGTTGCGGTCGGCCAGGAAGAGGATGCGACGTTTCGCTTTGGCCCGCCAGAGCCGCCAGATGATCTGGAAGGCCGTGTATGTCTTGCCCGTGCCGGTCGCCATAACCAGGAGAATGCGGTCCTGCCCCTTGGCGATGCCCGCGACGGCGCGATTGATCGCGATCTGCTGGTAGTATCGCGGGGTCTTTCCGCCGGCGTCGGCGAAGTAGTCCTGAACAACCAGAGGTTCCCTTTCCGGAGTCAGGTCGTTGGCCTGGCAGTACCGCCGCCACAGCTCGGCAGGCGGTGGGAAGGACCCCAGAGGAAGCTCGCGTTCCACCGTCCCTTGTCCGGCGGTGCGGTCATGTTCCACGAAAGCATCGCCATTGGAACTGTAGGCAAAGGGGACATCGAGCATGGCTGCGTAACCGAGAGCCTGCTGCATGCCAGCCCCGACAGAATGGTTGTTGTCCTTGGCCTCGATAACAGCAATGGGCATGTTGGGCTTGTAGTAAAGGACGTAGTCGGCACGCTTGGATTTCCCGCGCTTGGTCTTCGTGCCCTCGACGATGATGCGGCCTGCAGTGAAGGTCATTTCCTCGCGGATCTGGGACTGCACGTCCCATCCGGCCGAGTCCAACGCGGGCGTGATGTACTTCGTACAGATATCCCGCTCGCTCAAGGATTTCTTGTCAAACGTATCAGGCATCACGTCCCTTCAACGCGCATCCCGCTCAATCGGCTGCTTTCCGCCACATCGCGACCTCTCGGTGTTTCGTGTGAGGATTCAATGGAATCCTAACACCAATATCGGCGTACCAGCGTAGACTCTCAAGGCCAAAGTGCGCAAATCCGGGCCCACAGAACCGCTGCGCGGCGTGAGATCGGCGCGCTTTTCTCTCATTCCGTAGCCGAAATCATTAGGAATTCTCAGGTTCAGCCGAAAAGCAGTTGGCTGAAACGAGAGCGGTCGCAGGCTTGCCCGAGTTGGGCTTCGAGGGCGTGGAGTTTGCGGGCCTTCTTGGTGGGTTGGCCGCGATAGGTCCAACGTTTCGTTTGCTCATAGAGGTCTTCGTACTGGCGTTCGACCTTGAGCCAGTAGCCGAGACCACCGGGCCGGCCCAGGCGGGACTCGTTGCGGCTTTCGTAGGAGAGGTTGTAGCAGTGCCGACAACCGTAGTATTTGCCGCTCGGCGGGCAGCAGAGCTTGGCCACTCTCCGGCCGCAGCGGACGCCGCTGAAGTATTCATGCCTGCCCGGTTTGTCCTGAAGTTCAAATCTTGAACCTGCACGGCCACCCGCACCGTCAGCGCTTTCCCTGAGACGATAGGAGTTGACAGTGCCAGCCATGCTGTGTAAAAGTGCCCATATATATTGACAATTATGGACGTTTTTACACAGAGGCACTGGTAAGCGGAGCAGTGGAATGGCGGATATGCAAGATAGGGTACTGGCCCTCGCGAAACGCAAGGGCATCCTACGCGTGAAGGACCTGCACGAAGCCGGGATTCATCCGGAGTACCTGCGCCGCCTCTGCAAGAAGGGCGCGCTCGTGCGGATCGGCCGGGGCCTTTACATGCCGGCGGACGCGCAGCCTACTGCCAACGCCGGTCTGGCCCAGGCATCCCGACGGGTTCCCCACGGCATCATCTGCCTGCTGTCAGCCCTGCGTTTCCATGAGATCGGCACAGCGAACCCGTTTGAAGTCTGGATAGCCCTCGACCAGGATGTGCGTCGCCCACAAGTCGAGTACCCGCCGCTGCGGGTAGTGCGTTTCTCCGGGAAAGCTCTCATAGAGGGTGTCGAACGGCATCGGATCGAGTCCGTCCAAGTCAAAATTTACAGCCCGGCCAAAACCGTGGCCGACTGCTTCAAGTATCGCAACAAGCTCGGTCTCGATGTGGCCATTGAGGCACTCCGGGACTGCCTCCGAAGCAAGAAATGTACCCGCGCACAGCTCTGGCAATACGCCAAGATATGCCGGGTAACGGAAGTCATGCGGCCGTACCTGGAGGCCGTCTCATGACGCCGGAGCCTCCCCACAATCTCGCACAGTCTATCCATCAACGCTTGCTGAACAAAGCCAGAGAGCGAAACGAAGACCCGAACCTTATCCTGATCCATTACGCCCTGGAGCGGTTCCTGTATCGGCTGGGGCACTCTTCACACAAGGACCGCTTCATCTTGAAGGGGGCCATGCTCTTTGCCGCCTGGACCGACCAGCCTCACCGACCTACCCGCGACCTTGATCTGTTGGGGATGGGCGATTCATCAGATACGGCTTTGACACAGATCTTCACTGAGATCGTCCACACATCTGTCGAACCGGATGGCCTGGAGTTCGACGACCGCAACGTCAGTATGTCCGAGATTCGAGAGGCACAGGATTATCCGGGCAAGCGGATCAAGCTTCCAGTTCGTCTCGGTAACACTCGGCTGAATCTCCAGATTGACGTTGGCTTCGGGGACGCTGTGACGCCGGAGCCGGCGGAGATCGACTATCCGGCCTTGCTGGATTTGCCATCGCCTCGGATCAGGGCATACCCCTGTGAAACGGTGATTGCCGAGAAGCTTCAGGCACTCGTGGCGTTCGATATGGCCATCAGTCGCATGAAGGACTTCTACGATATGTGGATGCTGTCGAAGCAGTTCCCGTTTGACGGAACATCCTTGCCAGCGGCCATAGGGGCAACCTTCGAGCGCCGCAGCACTGCCATCCCCAAAGGTGTGCCGACTGCCCTAACGGACGAATTCGCCGGGGACCGCAGCAAGCAGACGCAGTGGACAGCGTTTCTGAAACGCAACATGCTCACCGATGCACCGCCCAATCTCTCCAGCGTGGTCCACGACTTGCGGGAGTTCCTGCTCGAACCTTTGCGGGCAGCCTCTGAGAAACGGATCTTCTCGAAATCCTGGAAGCCCGGCGGTCTTTGGGCATAACGAAGACGATTCAGCACGTCCACTCGATCAAGCTGTCGCAGTGCGTGCCTGCATTCGGTCTGTCAGACGCGTGATGTCAGTTCAGCAATTCCTTGAAGCTGATGCCGTCTACGCACTCCAAAGACTGCGCCTTTGTTCGGAGCCAGTTCTCACCTCGCGCATCGTCCAGAATGTTGCCCTTGAGTTGCTTCATGGATTCAGCACTGGGTTTGAGCCCGTCTGGGTCAATCGCCGGCAGCATCTTGAGGGATTTCTCCAGTCGGGTAAGCTTTGATCCCGATGCCTCTTCTTCTCTGAGTTCCTCCAGCCGGAGATTGTAGAGACTAGAAGTCATCCCAAAACCTCAATTGAAACGTGATTGCGGCCCGATATATGGTCTATGGACCTTACAAACGAACAGTGGCAGCGGATTGCCGGGTATCTGCCAAAACCCAAAGCGCAGCCGGG
>Ga0272442_10003005_pt1 | contig 23929 bp, 23 predicted proteins | sample SSMForm2O_FD_200262 | JGI IMG/M metagenome (GOLD analysis project Ga0272442, IMG submission 200262) | Marine sediment archaeal communities from Little Sippewissett salt marsh, Falmouth, MA, United States - SSM-Form-2O | ecosystem: Environmental > Aquatic > Marine > Wetlands > Sediment ...
CAGGGACGATGTTTCGCGTGCAATGGCTGCAGGGTTGGCATCATGCTGGATAAGCTCGGGCACAATTTTTTTGCCTGCGACAATATTGACGAGGCCTATGGCATCGAGCCTGACAATCTTCTTTCCGATTTCGTATGACACCGGGCTCAGTTTATAAATGATAACCATGGGCAATTCTGCTATGGCGCACTCAAGGGTTGCGGTACCCGACGCGACAACTGCGGCATCACAAAATGACAGAATGCTTCTTGTTTGATTAGCAGCCATGCGGAGGGAGGGATCCGTGTACTGTGCGTAAAATTCACCGGGAACGTGGGGAGCAGCAGCAATGATCCCCTGTATGTCAGGATGGTTCTGTTTAACAAGACGGAAGCCGCTGTACATAGGTTCCAGAAGCTTTTTGACTTCCTGTTTCCTTGAGCCCGGCAGCAGAGCCAGGCACGGCTTTTCAGGATCAAGATTCATGCCTGCAAGAAACTGTTCCCGTGATCCCGAGACAGGCGTTTCATCCTTTAACGGATGACCTACGAATTCTGCATTGATATTTCTGTCCCGGTAGAATTGTTTCTCAAAAGGAAGAATGACCAGCATCTTATCCACATATGCGGCTATTTGGGAAATACGGTGTTTCCCCCAGGCCCATAATTGCGGGCTGATAAAGTAAATGACAGGTAATGATCGTTTTTTTGCCAGTTTCGCCAGTTTTAAGTTGAATCCGGGATAGTCGGTGAGAAGCACCAGATCGGGTTTTCTTTCGTCAATGGCTTTTTCCAGGGTCTTGAATACTTTTTTAATGAAGGGAAGATGTTTGACAACTTCGAGAAAACCCATGAAAGCCATATCGTGAACATGGAAAAGAAGGTCAACACCCTGGGCTGCCATGGCATCGCCTCCTATGCCGAAGAAGGAAAACCGGCCCATGGCATTGAGCTGCTCAATGACTTTGGCAGTATGCATGTCGCCGGATGTTTCACCGGCCACAACGAGGATAGTTATCTTTGTGTCTTGGGTCAAAAGAGCAGCCACCTCAGTATAATGATTACAGTGACAATGAGTATTGACTGAAAAGTGTTCCGTTCGGACCGGAACGCGCCTTTTACATTGGGTTCATGTTTTGTGTGGCCGATAAACGGGGACAGTCTGGGGAGCCATCTCCGGACGTTCAGTGTGTACACTTTATACTCATCCTGGAATGTTTCCAGGAGATAGGCTTCTTCATGTTTCACTATCAGAGAGTACTGTACTGCAAAAAGAATAATAAGCAGGGCAACCATGTACGGCATGAGGGCCCATGCCATGATAACAAAGCCCAGAGCCAGGAAAAAGTTACCAACGTACAGAGGGTTGCGGACATAGGCAAAGGGGCCTGAAGTGATGAGTTCGGCACCCCCGGCCTGTGATGTGGTCCGTGTAGCGCTGCCTGCAAATGCCACACCCCGGAACCGTATGGTTTCTCCAATGAGCATCACTGCAAGTCCGCCAAGCACTGACCAGAGGCTGGGATCGGCAAAGATCAGCGCAAGAATTATGAGCGGTACCGGTGTATAGCTTCTGTTTTTAAAAAGGAAAAGACTCAGGTTCATCTAATTCTCCATCTGTTTTAATATATTGATGGCAATGTCAAGGGCCGACCGGGCTGCTTCTCCCGGAACGCCCTTTTTATCCTTGCCTCGAATAGCGTTGATAAATGTCTGAAGCTCTGTAAAAAGGCCGTCTCCTTGAGGAATTTCAGGCCTGTGATACACAACTGTTTTTTTATTGTCTCCAACACCGATCTCACCAAGCACCATATCTGACTCTTTTGCCGGTTCGTCAAGCTTGTATACTTCTGAAATTTTCTGCAGGAAGTCTACTGTCACATAGGTGTCTTTCTGAAACATGCGCATTTTACGCATTTTTTTCTGTGAAATACGGCTGGCGGTCAAGTTTGCCACAGTCCCGTTCTCGAAATGGATTCGGGCATTGGCAATATCGATAGTGTCTGATACAACTGCCACACCGCTGGCATCAATACTTTTAACCGGGTGGTTTACCAGGTGCAGTACAATGTCGATATCGTGAATCATGAGATCAAGCACCACTGAAACTTCAGTTCCCCGGGGATTGAAGGGCGCGAGCCGGTGTGATTCAATAAAGAGGGGGGCGAGGCTGAATCCTGCAAGAGCGCGGAACGCGGGGTTGAACCGTTCAATATGGCCGACCTGGATAATTGTATTGTTGGCTGCAGCCAGCTGAATAAGGGAGTCAGCTTCTGCAATGTTCTGGGCAATGGGTTTTTCAACAAGGCACGGTATTCCCTTTGTCAGCACTTTGGAGGCGACTGCGTGGTGATGATCAGTAGGAACCGCAATGCTCACTCCGTCCACTTCCTCCAGGAGGGAATCTATGGAATCGAATGCTCTGGTCTGTGCTTCCCCGGCGACATGTTCAGCCCGTTTCCGGTCTGAATCATATACGCCGACAAGGTCCGCATCGGGTATCTGTGCGTAGTTAAGGGCGTGAAACCGTCCCAGATGGCCGACGCCGATAACACCTGTTTTGACTTTATTCACGAATATCCTCCTTTAATCGTATTTGATGTAGAATGTACTATAAAATACCGCTATAATCAAATGTTTTTTCGGCCGGGCATAAACGGCGGGCCGCCTGATGAAACCTGTACAGAATCATTGTCTTCTTGCAGCGCGGCTTACTCTGTTTGAGGTGTCAAATGCAGTGTGCTGATGGTGAAACAGTGTTTATGTGTATACGCTTCTTGACATTGTACCAAGCAATAATTACATTTATCCATAACATATGTTCAGGCACCGCGGTTACGCCTGCATGTACAGCTGACACGTCCATTTCTTGATACAGGTGAAATATGAACAGCCTTGATCTGATAATTCTGTGCGTAATAGGGTTTTTTGCTGTCAGAGGTGGTTTTAAAGGCATTATAGTCGAACTTTTTACTCTGGCGGCCCTGGTGCTGGGATATGTGGCTGCAACCAGGGAGATGAGCCTTGTTGCAGCAGGTTTGAAACGTTATCTGCATGTTCCCGATATGCTCAGTAATGTTCTGGGGTTTGCCATCATATTTACTATAGTAGTTGTACTGCTGCGTTTCGCAGGCCTTGCAATGAAGAAGTTTGCCCAATGGTCATTTTTGGGATGGGTAGACAGAATGGGGGGAATTTTATTCGGCACGTTCAAAGGCTCTCTTGTTGTGAGCCTGCTTCTGCTGCTTGTATCGCTGCTGCCTCTCGGCGAGACTGTAACCCGGGAGCAGGAAGTGTCTAAACTGTTCAAACCGGTACGGTCTGTAGCGCCCTGGGTGTATGACCGGGTAAAGGTGCTGGTGCCCGGGGCAAAGGATTTTTATGCTGAAGTAAAAGAAGGATTCGAGGATCAGTCAAAACAGGTGATTGACAATATGGTGAAGGACAAGATTGAGTCCATAGAGAAAGAGGTTGAAAAGCGTGTTGAAGGCCAGTAATCATGTAAAAGAGGCACTGGGGTTTTTTACCGTATTGCACAGGGTTTCAGAGTACGCTGTTTCCGAACCGGGCGCAGCAGAGATCATGAATCTTATGCCCTTTACAAACAGGGACGCCCTTGCCCTGGAGCTGGACAATGTCGATGAAATGAAAGAACTTTTGAGTTTCGATGATCCTTTTCCCCTGAACCATTTTATCTCGATTGAAAAAATAATTGAAAAGGCGGAGATCCCCGGGGCGTATGTTGATTCCCGGAGCCTGCTGGCAGTTGTGACCGCGGTGAAAGTTTCAGCTGCAACGGCATCCTTTATTGAAGAGAGGAAGGAGAAGTATCCGGGGCTGTACGGGATTGTTCAGCACTGTACCGGCCTTGATACTGTTATAAAAGCCATATCTCATGCTATAGGGCCCGATGGTGAAGTGCTGGACAGGGCATCGGCGCGGCTCGCACGGATACGGAAAGATATTGACAAAACCGAGGCCAGGGCACGGGCTCTTCTCGACCGGGTTATGCAGGACATGGCAGCCAAAGGGTATACCCAGGAATCTTCTCTGGCCGTGCGCGGGGGAAAACTTGTTGTGCCGATGAAAGAATCGTTTCGCGGGCGCATTCAAGGTGTAATGGTAGATGCCTCAGCCAGTGGACAGACAGTCTTTATCGAGCCGCTGGAAGCTGTTGAAATGGGTAACAGAGTGCGAAGCCTCCGCGCTGAAGAAGCTGATGAAATAGAAAAAATACTCATCAGCCTTACCAGCAGGGTGCGGGACGAAAGCGGTCCTATTCTGTCCAATTACCACAGTACCGTGGTGATTGATTCGCTGTTTGCCAGGGCCGGATTTGCAGCAGAATATGAATGCGCCCCGTGCAGCATCAGTGAATCTTTGGTTGACTTGAAACAGGCGTACCATCCCCTGCTTCTGTTCAGAAAAGAGCGCCGGGAGGTTGTTCCCCTTTATATACATTTTGGAGAATCAGTAAAGACCGTGGTCCTTACCGGGCCCAATGCAGGGGGCAAGACGGTGGCGTTAAAAACCATCGGCCTGCTGGCCCTGCTTCATATGCACGGTATGCACATTCCGGCTATGCAGGGAAGCGCCATGCCGTTGTTTACCCGTGTATTTATTGATATCGGCGATGACCAGTCCATTGAACAGGATTTATCATCATTCTCCTCCCATATCGCAGCAGTAAAGGAGATTGTCAATCATGCAGATTCGGCAAGCCTTATCCTGCTTGATGAAATAGGTTCTGCAACAGACCCGGCTGAAGGCGCAGCCATAGCAGAAGTTCTTCTGAGGCGTTTTACTGACAAGGGCTGCCTGACACTTGCCACAACCCATATGGGAGGTCTCAAGGTATTTGCCCAGAAAGAGCCCGGTGTAGAAAACGGGTCCATGGCGTTTGACACAAACACGCTTATGCCTACGTACCAGTTCCGAATGGGCGTTCCGGGCTCTTCGTACGCTTTTGAAATATCCCAGAGGCTTGGCCTTGATCCAGGCCTGATACAGGAAGCCAGGGAGATAGTCGGAGAGGACAGGGGGCGGCTGGACAATCTGATCCGTACCATGGAAGAGAAGTATCAGAAGGCTGAAGAACTCCTTGCAGATGCAGATATTAAGGACACAAAATTATCGGGCCTGATAAAACTGTATGAACGGAAACTGGAAGAGCTTCGCAGGGACGGAGACCTGGAAAGAGAAAAAATCATTGATGAGGCCAGGACTCTGCTTGAAGACGCCAATGCAACTGTGGAGCATGTTATCAAGGACCTGCGGGAAGAAAAGGCGTCAAAACAGGCTATAAAAAAAGCCAAGCAGGATATTTCGTACATAAAAAAGCGGGTCAGGCAGGCTGCGCCCCAAAAGAACCCTGCGGTATCAGTTATTGCTGAAGGCGACTGGGTTCGGTGGAAGGGGCATAAAGGAAGAGGCGAAGTCGTTTCATCGAAAGACAGCACAGGGCGGGTTCTGGTACAGTGGGGAGATCTGCGGCTGCGTATAACAGAGACGGAACTGGAGCTTCTTGAAAAGCATCCCGATAATGACAAGCAGCAGGTTACAGTCTCCTACAGCGCAGAGACTCTTGTTTCTGATGAACTGGACCTCAGAGGCATGACAGCGTTCGAAGCCCGGCAGGCAGTGGAAAAGTTTATTGACTCGGCAGCAGTATCGAGCCTGAATTATCTTAGAGTCATTCATGGTAAGGGAACCGGTGTGCTTCGTGCAGCTGTCCATGAAGTGCTGAAAAAAAACAGACTGGTAAAACAGTGGCGGCTGGGAAATCTTGGTGAAGGCGACACCGGTGTCACTATAGTCGAGTTGCAATGAGAATTCCTGATAATAAAATTGAAGAGATCAAACAGGCAATCGATATTGTAGAATTGATCTCCCAGTATGTAACGCTTAAACGGCGGGGAAAGTCCTATGTGGGGCTGTGCCCGTTTCATAATGAAAAGACACCCTCGTTCAATGTAGATCCGGACAGGGGGTTCTATCACTGTTTCGGGTGCGGGGCCGGCGGCAATGTATTCACCTTTCTCATGGAGATGGAAAAGGTGGGTTTCCCCGATGCAGTGCAGACCCTGGCCAAAAAGGCGGGAATCGATATCCAGCTGACCGAACAGGATGACAAAGCCGCTAAACAGGCGGAAATCCTGTACCGTACCAACAAGATCGCCGCAGGATTTTTTGAAGAGTGCCTGTACAGCACCAAAGCCGGAGCCCGGGCGCTTTCATACATGGAAGGCCGGGGGTATACTCTCGAGGTGCTTAAAAAATTCCGTGTCGGTTATGCACCTAACCGGTGGGACGGCCTTGTGTTAAAGGCAAAAAAGGAGCGCATGCCGCTTTCACATCTTCTTGAGGCCGGACTTGTATCAAAATCCAGGAAGAATGATTCGGTTTATGACCGGTTCCGGGGAAGGATAATGTTCCCCATCTGCACTCCGTCGGGGCGGGTTGTGGGATTCGGAGGAAGAATCATTGAAGACAAGCCCGGAACTCCCAAGTATCTCAATTCTCCCGAGACCATTGTATACAGAAAAAGCAGGCTTCTGTACGGGCTGTTTCAGTCCAAAGAAGGCATACGCAAGCATGACAGAGTGGTTGTTGTGGAAGGATATACTGATGTCATGCGCATGCATCAGCACGGCCTGGATAATGTTGTGGCAAGCTCGGGTACAGCCTTTACCAAAGAACAGGCCGCAATTTTACGGCGGTATACCCATATGGTTACGCTGTTGTTTGACGGCGATTCAGCAGGCCTCAAAGCAGCTCTCCGGGGTGCGGATATCCTCATAAAGGCTGACCTGGATGTGTCAATCGCAACCCTTCCTGCAGGGAGCGATCCTGACTCTTTCCTGATACGTGAATCGGCTGAGAGCCTTAAAAAGCACCTCGGTAACGCCAAAACCTTTTTTGATTTTTATTTTGACCGTATGGAAAAGCAAGGCAGGCTTGAGACACCCAAACAGAAAAGCAGCGCCATATCAGCGATTTTGGATAAATTCGCCCCGTTAGTAAATTATCAGGAACGAATGCTTCTGATCAAAGATATTTCCGAGAAGATGGGTGTCGACGAAAAACCGTATTTCCGTAAATATGCTCATTCCGTTCCCAAAGGGGACCCTTCGGGCCATGTTGACCCGCAGCATCATTCACGAACGATTACAGCAGAAGAGGGGCTGCTCCAGTGCCTGCTTTTTGGATCCAGCCTGCTTCGCAGGAAAATTTTCACGCTGCTGCCGTCGGGCCGTATAGAGAGCGAAGCTGTGCGCAGTATTGTGGGAACCATACAGTCTGTATACAAAAACAGGCCCGATTTTACTGTTGAGGAGATCATAGATAAACTGGCGGAAAAAAAGGGAGAGGCATCGCTTGTTACTGGGCTGGCAGGAAACAGTGATACTATGCCCGATATCGCAGACCAGTACGCTTTGGATTGTCTCCTGACGCTCAATGATGTGCGGCGGAAAAAAGATACGGAAAAGATACGTCAGGAAATTCTGCAGATACAGGCTCAAAGCAGGCCTGTTGACGACCTGTTAAGAAAATTTTCTGATCTCAAGACACAGGTTCGGAATGAACGGGACCGCCTTATAGCGGACTGGGACGGGTTTAAAGAGTAGGCTTTGCCATCGCATGATGGATTAACGGCCTCGGATAAAAGTACTGCAATAGCTTGACAATGTCTGAGAAAATGTATATTATAAAGGTATTCCATTATAAAAACAGGAGGCCACAATGAGGGTCCGGATGATGACTCTTTCTTCGGTTACAAAAATGCTGGGGATCGTTTTTTTAGTGTCTGCGGTTACGGCACTCTATGCCCAGCAGATGGAGTCGAGCGTGAAGATACTGCTTGAGCGCCTGCCTCTGGAAAAACAGCAGAAATTGAAGAACCTATCCGATGAGCTTGAAAACTATATGCAGGACCATGACTGGACAGGCAGCGGTGAAGATCAGTTTAAAACGAGTATTTCAATTTTTCTCCAGGATATCAGTGTCAATTATGAAGACAGGTATTCAGGCACCTTTGTGATTTCAAATAATGATGATGTTCAGTTTTATGACAAATACTGGGTGTTCCCCTATCAGGCAGGGGAACCCATATATCATGATGAAACAATTTACAACCCCTTTACCGGACTGATTGATTTTTACACCTATCTGATAATCGGCAGTGAATACGACAAGTTCGGCAAATTCCTGGGAGATCCCTTTTTTGAGAAAGCCCGTAATATTGCCAACCAGGCGGCATTCAATGTTCAGTTCAATAAGGGCTGGCGTGAACGTACCGAACTGATAACATATCTGATGAGTGACACGAACAAGCCTTTCCGAGAGGCCAAGGATGCGTTTTTCCTGGGTATGTCCTATGCGGGAGAAGAGGATACTACAGCGCAGAAATACTGCAGGCAGGCCCTTGACTTGCTGGAAGAGGCGTTGCGTGTGACAGAACTCAAAGATATGATCATGCATTTTATCGAAGCGCACCACCTGGAATTGATTGACATGTTCAAAGGTGATGCCGAGGCCCTGGAGCAGCTGATCAAGATTGATCCTGACAGGGCATCGCAGTACGAAGAGTATCTGTAACAGTATCAACAGGCAATAAAAAACCGCCCGGGCTCAGGCTTCGGGCGGTTTTTTATTGGAAATTTATTCGGGGCCGGGGGAGACGGGGCCTGTTGATTCTTCACACCACACCCTTCCTGGATGCCTGCGGGACTATCCCGAACCAGATGAGGGGCAGGCATGACAACAGTGCTTAATAGGGACTATTAATTACTTTTTTGTTCGCTGCATGTTTCCGGGAAATCAAATAAAGTTTTACCTCCACCGGTATACAAACTGGATTCTACGTGTATCCTTTCACAGTTTCACCCTCACTCTGCGTCAGAACAAAAAAATCCCTGTCAGGGTTTCAGAACCCTGACAGGGTTAGGAACTTACCCTGCCGTCATTCAGGCAAGATCAATCCGTTCTCCCCGGACGGGTATGGCAATATTTGAGAAACCGGTGGTTTTCATAGCCTCTCCCAGCTGCATTGCAGGTTCTTCTTCACCGTGCACGATAATGGCTTTTTTCAAACGGCCCTTATCGATCTGTTTGAAATAATCAAGGAGTTCGTGCTTGTCGGCATGGGCGCTGAATCCATTGGTTATTTTGACTTCGGCATTGAGTTTGAATTCCTCACCGAATATCCTGACAATAGGCATACGTTCCACCAGGCGCCGGCCCAGGGTGTTGGCAGCCATAAATCCTACAATGAGCACGCTGTTTTTTTCATCTTCTATGTTGTTGGCAAGATGATGCAGTATTCTTCCGGTTTCACACATGCCTGAAGCCGATATGATTATACTCGGTTCATCAGAGGCATTGAGTTTTTTTGAATCTTCCACATGGCGGATGTACCTGAGGCGGTAAAAACCAAAGGGGTCCTGATGATTTTTCAGAAAGAGTTCACGGGTCTCTTTGTCGTAGCATTCGGTATGGAGCCGGAAAACCTCAGTCACATTGACACTCAGAGGGCTGTCAACGTAGATGGGTATCTCGGGCAGGTTGCCTTCATTGAACAGCTCGTGGAGAAAGTAGACCAGTTCCTGGGTGCGGCCCACAGAGAATGCCGGTACAATAATCTTGCCGCCGCGGGAAACAGTCCTGGTGATGAGATCTTCGAGGCCGGCTTTCATGTCGGCAATATCTTCATGCTCTCTGCTGCCGTAGGTAGACTCAGTCATGTAGAAGTCAGTATCTTTGATCAATTCCGGGTCTTTTATTACGGGCAGGTTTTTTCTGCCCAGATCGCCGGTAAAGAGGAAACGGTATGCAGAGCCGTTTTCTTTTACATCGAGCATAACGATTGCAGAACCCAGAATGTGGCCTGCGTCATAAAATGTGAGCTGCACATTGTCGGAAATCCGGAAGGGGCGGTGGTACCCGAGCCCGATAAAATGTGGCAGGGCTTTTTCAGCGTCGGCCATGGTATAGATGGGCTCTACCGGAGGCAGGCCTTTTTTCTTGTGTTTTTTATTGATGTATTCGGCATCCCGTTTCTGAATATAGGCGGAATCGCGCAGCATGACATTGGCCAGGTCCTGGGTGGCGTGGGTTGTAAAGATATTGCCGTCAAATCCGTTTTTTACAAGAAGGGGAATGTTGCCGCTGTGGTCTATGTGCGCGTGAGAGAGCACCATTGCGGTTACGGATGACGCGTCAAAAGGAAGAGTGCTGTTGCGTTCGCGGGTCTCTTTTCTCCGGCCCTGAAACAGTCCGCAGTCCAGCAGGATCTTTTCCGACCCTACAGTCAACAGGTGCATGGATCCGGTTACTTCCCGGGCAGCTCCGAAAATTTGAATATCCATGAAGTCTCCTCAGATTAGTCAATGTGTACAGAGGTGTTGCTTTTTATGTGCAGGGGGGCTGAGGCGGTCTGCTGCGCTACACGGCTGCAGAATTCTTCCGCATCGGCCTGGATGACATCAAAAGTGTTGTAGTGCATGGGGATAACCTGTGCCGGCCTGAGCAGCTTTACAGCATGGACAGCATCTTTTATGTCCATGGTAAAATTACCCCCGATGGGAAGCATGGCAACATCAATGGGATTCAGCTCGCCAATGAGTTTCATGTCGTAGAACAGTCCTGTGTCGCCGGCATGATACAGGGTTTTACCGTCCATTCTTATTAGAAAACCGCATGGATTCCCCGTGTATATTCCGTCAGGTGTCATTGACCCATGGTGGGCAATAGTCAGCTTGACCGAGCCGAATTCAAAGTCAAAACTGCCTCCGATATGCATGGGGTGTACGGAGGCCCCTCTGGATTCGCAGTACAGAGCCAGTTCATAGGGCGCGATAATAATGGCGCCGCTCTTTTTTGCAATAGGTATGGCATCGCCCAGGTGGTCTCCGTGGCCGTGGGTGACGAGAACAGCGTCGGGGGTCAAGTCATCAGCACTGCACAATGCAGCAGGATTTCCGGTAATAAAAGGATCGATGAGAACTGTGCCTGTGTTTCCGGAGATTAAGAAACACGAGTGGCCGTACCAGGTGATGTCCATATGTATCCTTTCGTCATAGTTATAAAATATATCGAATGACAGAATTAAAGTCAAGAAACTGTGTTGTGATTGCCCTTGATTTTTTCAGTAAAATGCGTATACTTAATAGGTGACCAACCCAAGGAGGATATAATGCTGGCTGACTTACGAAGTGACACTTTTACAAAACCATCCCCGGAAATGAGAGAATGCATTGCACAGGCTGAGGTCGGTGACGATGTGTTCGGCGAAGACCCCACAGTGAATAAACTTCAGCAGACTGTAGCGGAGATGACGGGCAAAGAGGCGGGCCTGTTTGTGGCTTCGGGAACCATGGGAAACCAGGTTGCCATTAACACTCTTACGCAACCGGGGCAGGAAGTACTGCTCGATGCCGATGCCCATATATTTTATTATGAGGCCGGGGCGCCGGCGCTGCTCTCGGGCGTGCAGCTCCGCATCATTCCGTCAAAAACCGGTGTGCTGACAGCCGAAGAGATCGAACCGGCTATACGTCCCGAGAACCTTCATTTTCCCCCTACGTCCCTTATCTGCCTGGAGAATACACTGAACCGGGCCGGAGGACAGCTGTTCCCTCTGGATGAGATTAAAAAGATCAGGCGCCTTGCCGACACATACGGCCTGCGCATGCACCTTGACGGCGCGCGGCTGTGGAACGCATCGGTTGCCACCGGTGTCAGCCTTGCAGAATACGCATCGTATTTTGATATGGTTTCACTCTGCTTCTCAAAAGGGCTGGGTGCTCCTGTAGGATCCATTGTCGTGGGAAGCAGGGAGCTTATCGCTACAGCGCTGCGCTACAGAAAAATATACGGCGGGGGCATGCGACAGGCAGGTATCCTGGCAGCAGGAGCCCTGTATGCCGTGGAAAATAATTTCAAACGCCTTGCACAGGATCACACTCATGCACGGCTGCTGGCTGAAGCCCTTAATGAAAAAGAGTGCTTTCATGTAGACATGGACCATACAAAAACAAACATTGTCATGGCGCATGTTACAGGTACTGATATGAATGCCGGAAAAGCAGCAGCCATGCTGAAAGAGAACAATGTGCTGGTTCTGGACCTGGGTCCGGACCTGGTACGCCTGGTAACCCACCTTGACGTGTCGGAAGAGGAAGTGCAGTACGCCGTTGAAGTGATTCGAAGAATTTTTTAATGTTTTGCGCTGAACACGCAGCAGTCAGTCGCTTTTTTATACAAGTAAGCCGGCACCTGCAGCTTGATGCGGCCTGTACCGGCTTTGCTGTTTTATACTGCCTGTGTTCTGTAACGGGTATTCAGTCGTCCTGTATAAGGCGGATGCTTTTTATGATTGATTCTTTGCCTTTGGTGATCTCTATATCTGAACTTTTACATTGGGGACACGCAAACAGGGGAAGATGAAAGTGGTAGGCCGGTTCTTCGGCAATTTTCAGGGGCCCCCGGAACCCGCAGGATGTGCACAGAACCTCTCCTTTCTCATAAGAAAAATTCAGCGTTGCGTTTTCTGCAAGGGTTCCTTCAAAATTTGTGTTCACCCAGAATTCTATCTGCTCAATGCCCAGGAATGTAAGCTCACCTATTATGATGTCAACAGATTCAACTCCGGCGGCATGATGGGCTTCTGCCTGGGCCAGTACTGTGTCCACAATGGACTGGGCAATGGCTGTCTCATGCATGGCGCATCCTACATGCCTAATGCTTCAATCAATTCGGGAACTCCGTCACCGGTTGTGGCGCAGGTTCGCACAACCCTGATGGACGGTTTTATTGTGAGCGCATCTTTTTTCAGCTGTTCAGTATCTACACCCATGGCGTCTGCCATGTCGATTTTGTTTATGACTGCAACAGCCGAATCCCTGAAAATGTGCGGGTGTTTTACAATCATATAGGGGCCTTCAGTGGTGGAAACAACCACCATGCGCTGATGCGCGCCCACAGGATAGCTGGCAGGGCAGATGAGATTGCCGACATTTTCAATGAGGATGAAATCAAGGGCGGCCAGGTCCAGCTGTTCGAGGCTGTTCCTCACCATATTGGCGTCAAGATGGCACCCCCTGTCAGTGTTGATCTGCAGTACTTCTGCGCCGTATTTCTGTATCCGGTCGGCATCGATGGTTGTAGTGAGGTCTCCGGTAATGGCAGCAATAGCCATTTTGTCTTTCAGGTGTTTTACTATCTGCTGAATGATAGATGTTTTGCCCGACCCTATTGAACCCAGCACATCTACCGCACGCACTCGGTGCTTATCAAGTAGTGCAATATTCTGTGCTGCAATTTCACTGTTTCTGCCGAAGAGCTTTTTATTTACCTGTATTTCTACAATCCTGCCGTCTTTTGTGTGTATGGTTTTCATACCGGGCCTCCTGTTTAGAAGATGCGCCGTTTCCTGTTTTTACCCGCAGTATTGCTGCGGGGCGAACTGTGAATCTTGCATGTATCAGTCGGTGCGAGATTATCAAGGAAAAGCTCATTCCACACAGTGGGACACGAAGGAGTAGCGATCTTTTTGGATTCGGCGCATACAGGAAGCCGCACAATGCCATCGGGCTGCTTGAAATCTTTCAACGGCAGAGCCAGGGTGTCATGAGCCATACGCATGAACGGCGCCCACACAGGAAGGGCAGTATTTGCCCCGGTCCGCTTGTCGCCGATGCTGAGCCGTTCATCATCAAATCCTACCCAGACAGTGGTTGTGATCTCGGGAGTGAATCCGCTGAACCAGGTGTTTCTGTAATCATTGGTGGTGCCTGTCTTTCCGCCGGCAGGCCGGTAAAAATTGTATTTCCACCGGGCTGCCTGGCCTGTGCCTTTGTTTATTACTGTGCCAAGCATGTCGGACATAATGTAGGCGGTCTGTTCGCTGATAACTTCTCTCCGCCTTGGTGACGCTGATTCAAGGACATTGCCGTATTTATCTTCAACACGCAGAATGGCAGTGGGTTCCACCCGGATGCCTTTGTTGGCGAATACACTGTAGGCAGAAACAAGCTCCAGGGGAATTACTACATCCTGGCCCAGAGCCACGCCGTCAAAGGGATGTATGGTAGTAGTAAAACCGAACCGTTTTGCGTATGCAACCACTTTTTCCGGCGGGATGAGCTCCTGAACAAGCCTTGCGGCGATGAGGTTGAGAGAACGGCGCAGGCCTTCTCTGAGGGTTGTGGGGCCGCCGGTTGTTTCGTCGTAGTTTTTGGGGCGCCACTGAGTGCCGTCAGCCATGGTGACCACAACCGGCTGATTCAGCAGCTCTGTTGTGGGAGGCCATCCGTTGTCGATGGCTACAGTATAGGCAAAGGGCTTAAAATTGGATCCGGGCTGGCGTTTCATCTGAGTGACACGGTTGTATTTGGATTTGGCAAAATCCCGTCCGCCTACCATGCTGAGAATCTCTCCCGAAGCAGGATCAAGGGATATCAGTGCGCACTGAAGAGTGGCCCTGGCCTGAAGCAGCGAGTCCACTTTGGCCGAATCAGCCAGAAATGCCTCTATCTCTTCTTCGTTTTCCAGGGGAGGATTAAACCAGTCAGTGAATTTATCTTTTTTTATGATCTTTTCCCATATCTGTTTTTCAAGGCCCGGGATAAATCCGTTAATGGCGCTGTCTGCAACAGCCTGGACACGGGTATCGAGGGTTGTGTAAATTGAAAGGCCGTCAGTGTAAAGGCGCAGGCCGTATTTGTTATACAGTTTTTTCCGAACATACTCACAGAAATAGGGGGCGGTTGTTCCGGCATCAGCATGCCGGTCAATCACGACAACATCTTCCTGTCTCAATGAATCATATTGAGCCTGGGTTATGAAACTGTTTCTTGCCATGCTTTTTAAAACCACATTTCTGCGGTGTTTGGCCTTGGCAAGGCTGCTGTCGGGCGAATAGTACCCGTAAGGGAGCTGGAACAGTCCGGCAAGAAGGGCCGCCTCTTCTGTGTTCAGTTCTTCGATGTTTTTCCCGAAATATGCCAAAGATGCTGACTGGACACCGTATGTGCCGCGGCCGAGAGGCATCCGGTTGAGATACATCTCGAGGATCTCGGATTTGGAGTAGGTCCTCTCAATCTGAATAGAGGTGAGCATTTCACGGAGTTTTCGTATGATGGTTTTCTGGGGGTGCAGGTAGAGCTTTCGCGCCAGCTGCATGGTTATGGTGGAGAACCCCTGTTTAAAGCTCATATATTTAAGGTCGACATAGAGGGCCTTGGGGAACCGTTTAAGGTTTATGCCCCAGTGCTGGTAAAATTTGTGATCCTCAATAGCCAGGGTCGCTTCAAGCATGCATTTGGGCATGCGGTCAAGGGGCACCATGAGCCGTTTCTGTTTGTACAGCTCCTTGAGTATCTTTCCGTCACGGGAGTATATCCTTGTAACCAGGAGCGGGTCTGCCGCGCGTTCGAGCTGAGTGAGTGACGGCAGGTTCCTGGTAAGGAGAAACAGGCTGATGCCTGCTAAAAAAAGCAAGGCGGCAAGAAACACTGCCGGGTATGCAATCCATTGGTGGTTTTTGAAATATTCGGGAAGGCTGGTTTTGTTTTCTCTGATTTCCCGTTGTTTCCTTCGCATTAAATTTCTCCCCTGTTTTTATGCTGCAGGCCATGTCTCAAGAGAGAGACGGCTGCCGCAGAATTTTCCATAAGTAAACTTGTCAAACCATTCACCGGTATTTACATACACCTTATTTTCCGATATATGGATCATGGCACGGTGTGTATGCCCCATGACTACTGCATCGTACCCCTCGGCAAATTTTTTTTCGGCGAATGTCACATAGTCGGCGTCCTGGTCCTTTACTTCACGATGGTTCCTGCTGAGCCGGGAAAAGAACCGGGCTACGGCAAAGCTGATATCGGGGTGTATGAGTTTAAAAAGCCATATACTCATTTTGTTCTGGGTGACAGCTTTGAGAAGCCGGTAACCGTAATCATTTTTAGCCAGGCCGTCGCCGTGGGTGATAAAGAAACGTTTTGTACCGATTGTTTGTTCCAGATGTTCCCGGTATACAGGTATGCCCAGGTATACAGGAAAAAAGTCAAACATCCAGAAATCGTGGTTTCCTGTTATATACCGTACGTCAACACCCGATTCTACGCATTTTTTCAACTCGGCCAAAACAGAGAAGTAGTACGGCGGAATAGCGGATTTGTATTCAAACCAGAAATCGAAGAGGTCTCCGACAATAAACAGGCCCCGGCCGTTTTTTCTGACGTGGCCGAGAAAAGAGATGAGTATCTGCTCCTTCTGTGCTTCGATATCCGGCCCGCTGTGACCCAGATGAACATCTGAAATAAAATAGTATTGATCCATTATCCTGTCCCGAATTGTCGCGGCAAAAACCTGTACACCGTTTTTATGTTTCAAAACTAATAGAATATATAGATTGAACGGCTTAAATGCAATGGTTTTTAGACATGTATTCTTTTGTTTACAGAGGTGAATACAAAAGTATACAATTGCCAGTGGAAAACCTTCCCTGCTTAGAAAAAAGATTTGTTTGTTACTGTATATTTTATAATTTGTTATATGCATTGCTGGTGCGTGTGTATGCAGAATGGAACGATATTTGTTGATATGGCTGCGAGACTCCACAGGGGGAGTTACTGGCTGCATGCAGCCGCGCTGTCAAGTATCTTATGGGAAGTATTCAGGAGCTGGTCTACCATGGAATCTGTACAGGTTGAGTCTTATGCTAAAATCAATATCGGTCTGAGGATCACCGGAAAAAGAAGTGATGGATTTCATGATATTGAGACGCTTTTTCAGGCCGTCGGACTTCATGATACCATTACGTTCAGCAAGACTCAGCAGGCCAGCATCAATATACATACTTCCCATAAAACCCTTCCTTTGAACAGTGACAATCTTATGTGCCGCGCATTCGATCTTTTCCGTTCCCGAACCGGTATAAAGCCGGGACTGGATATCCATATCGAAAAACGTATTCCCATGGGAGGCGGCCTGGGAGGAGGGAGCAGCAATGCGGCAGCCACACTTTGTGCAGCCAACACTCTTTGGAAAGGAACAGTGTCTCCGGAAGAGCTGGAAACTATGGCCCTTGAACTCGGTTCCGATGTCCCGTTTTTCCTTGCAGGCGGAACAGCAATCGGCAAAGGGCGCGGAGAGATTCTCAGCAGAGCGGTCATACCGTCAGACTGGTACTGTATCCTGGTTTGTCCGGGCATACACATCTCCACAAAGTGGGCTTATTCCCAGGTCAAATTTACCTTGACAAATGGTAAAAAAATTACTAACTTTAATGCACTTTTCTCAGGCACCTGCCCGGATCAGTGGAAGCATACAGTTTGTAATGATCTGGAAGAGCCGGTATTTAACTCATATCCCGAGTTAAAGGAGATAAAAAAAGACCTGTATAAAGCGGGCGCTTTTTATGCCAGCATGTCGGGAAGCGGTTCAACGGTGTACGGGCTTTTTCATGAAAAACAGGCCGGGCAAAAGGCTGAGGTGTTCTTTTCCAACAGGTGTTCTGCGTATCTTTGCAGGCCAGTTGCACATCCTCCCTGTGAGAGCTTCAGTTTATAGGCGAGCATACACAAAGGAGGCGGACGTGGAGATTACTGAAATAAGCATTAGTCTGTGCAATCAAAAGAAACTCAAAGGCTTTGCAAGCATTGCGCTGGATGATTTGTTTGTTGTACGAGGGCTTAAGATAATTCGGGGAGCAAAAGGATATTTTATTGCCATGCCCAGTAAGCCGAAGCACGACGGTTCATTCAAGGATATTGCCCATCCCATAACCCGGGAATTCAGAAGTCATCTGGAAGAAGCTGTTATGGAGCAGTATTGGCGTGAAGTGGCTAAAGACGGCCAGGTGCCGGACAGCTTTTCCTAAAAGGCTCGTTTGAAAAGCCATGAGCATCATATGGGAAACGTTCGGTATGACGGAGTCGTGATCTTATGGGAATAATGGGGCGTCGTCAAGTGGTAAGACACATGGTTTTGGTCCATGCATTCGGGGGTTCGAATCCTCCCGCCCCAGCTCTATACTCCTGCTGACGTGAAGACAGGGGGCTCCCAATTCAGCCCGGTACCGCCTTTGTCAGGCGGGGGTCCGGGTTTTTATCATTGAGGGAAGGTTTTAAAACCAGGCGTATGCGTATGAAAATTGTAGCCGGAAGAGCCAACATGGAGTTGGCAAAGAAAATTGCAGAATATTTACACATGCCGCTGGCAGATGTTGAGATCACTACATTCCAGGATGGCGAGATTAAGGTCAAGTACAAAGAGAACATACGGGGTGTAGACCTTTTTGTTATACAGCCGACAAATCCTCCAGGTGATAACATCCTTGAGCTGCTGCTGCTGATAGATGCAGCCAAAAGGGCTTCGGCAAAACGAATCAACGCAGTTATACCCTATTTCGGGTACGCCAGGCAGGACAGAAAGGACGAGCCCCGGGTTGCGCTCAGCGCAAAACTGATGGCTGATCTGATTTCCAAAGCCGGCGCCGACCGGGTGGTGACTATGGATCTGCATTCTGCATCGATTCAGGGGTTTTTCAATATCCCCTTTGATCACCTGTACGGCTCAGTGATCTTTATAGATGCCATATCCAGGCTGGCAGGGCCGAAATCGGTAGTGGTCGCTCCAGATATCGGAAGCACGCGGAGAGCCAGGGCCTACGCAAAACGGCTTAATGTTGATCTTGCCCTGGTGGACAAGCGGCGAACCGGCCCGAATAAAGTCGAAGGCATGACTCTTATAGGTAATGTTGAAGGCAAGGATGTCGTGCTTGTTGATGATATGGTAGATACAGCCGGAACTATTTGTGAGGCAGCACACCTTCTTAAGGCTGCAGGTGCAAAAAAGGTGGCTGCAGTCGGCACGCACCCGCTGCTTTCCGGCCCGGCAATCGAAAGGATTTTGAAATCAGATATTTCAAAGCTTATTGTGAGTGATACTATCGGCATTGCCGAAGATAAGTTGAAGGCGTGTAAGGGGCGGCTGGAAGTAGTATCTGCAGCACCGCTCTTTGGAGAATCAATACGGCGAATACATAATGAAGAGTCAATCAGTTCTTTGTTTGGCTAGGATTGAAAAAGAAAGGAAGTGAGGCAACACATGCCCCAGGTAACATTGAATGTAGAACTTCGAGATAAAACTGGACACAGAACAGGCCGCTTTCTTCGCAGAAACGGCCGGGTCCCCGGTGTCTTTTATGCCCATGGCGAGGATGCTGTGACCATAAGCATGGATACTATTGAACTGAACCGTATCCTTAATACAGAAGTAAATATTATTGACGTGACATTCCCTGGCAACAGCATTAAAAAATCGGTTCTCAAGGAAGTACAGGTTGACCCTGTTACTGAAGAGCCGGTTCATGTTGATATTATGGGAATAAATATCAAAGAGAAAATACGCCTTAAAATCCCTGTATTGCTTAAGGGTACGCCCACAGGAGTGAAAGACCAGGGCGGAATTCTTGTGCATCCTATCCGTGAAGTAGAGATTGAAGGCCTTCCTCTTGAACTGCCTGAGCATATAACAGTTGAGATATCAGAACTGGCCATTGGAGACAGTGTTACCATAGGACATCTGGAATCGGGTAAGTTCGTGTTTGTTGACGACGAGCATGAAGTTGTGGCCAATGTTGTGCATCCGCGTGTTGTAGAAGCCGAGGAAGAGGCAGAAGAAGAGCTTCTTGAAGGAGAAGAAGCAGGCGAAGAAGCTGAAGAACAGAGTGAAGAATCGAACGAATAACCCGGTTCTTTTGGCAGATAAATTGTTCGTGTATACACCGTCGGGTGTATACAAAATTAAGGAGCAAGTAACAAGAAATTACTCATGACTTGTTTCCCTGCTCTTTCTGTATTGGGAAGAGCCAAAAAGACCAAAGGGAGGAATATGTAATGCGGCAGTATGAAACAACCTTTGTTATTGATACCCACCTGGCTGATGAAGCCATTGAGAAAACCATCGAGAAATACAGCAGCTTTATTACCAGTAACAGCGGAACAATCCTTTCCATTGATCGATGGGGTAAACGACGTCTTGCCTATGAGATCAAAAAGAAACAGTATGGATATTATGTATGTGTCCGGTTTGAAGCAGAGGGTACATTCATAGAAAAACTGGCAAGAGAGTTCAAGCTGGACAGCTCAGTACTTCGTTATCTTACTATTCTTGTCCCCAAAACATTGCTGCAGCAGGAAGCCAAGGAAAAAGCCAAAAAAGAGCGGCAGGCTGCAGAAAAGGAAAAAGAGGCGGAATCAGAGGCGGAATCAGAGGCATAACGCCCAATCCGTTTTTCCTGTTGTATCTGCGGGGTGTATACCCGGCTTCGGGTTTTTATAAGAATTGTATTAATGAGCATGCCTGTGTTTCAGGCAGTAATTTGTATTGAGCAGTTCAAGAAAAAAGGAGGATGTGTTGTTAAAGCAGCGAAAAAAACGTATGTGCCGTTTTTGCGAGAATGATATTTCATATGTGGATTACAAGGATCCGAAAGTGTTGATGAAGTTTACCTCTGATGTCGGCAAGATCATTCCGAGGAGGACTTCCGGGACCTGTGCAAAGCATCAGCGGCAGCTGGTAAAGGCCATTAAACGGGCACGTCATCTGGCACTGATTCCATTTGTGTCCGACGGCGCCAGATAAGCAGTCTGATAAAAACATGAGTATGTGAATAGAGGGCCATTGAAGAATGAAAGTTATTTTAAAGCAAGAATACGAACAGCTTGGAACAATGGGCGACATTGTTACAGTAAAAGACGGGTTTGCCAGAAATTTTCTTATCCCCCAGAATATTGCAGTACCTGCAACAAGACGGAACATGAAAGTCCTGCAGGAAGAGCAGAAAATGGCTGACAGCAGAAAAAACAAGGAACGTCAGCTGGCCGAAAAAACAGCAGCCGAGCTGAGTGAAGTGTCGATCACTGCTGCGGTAAAGGTTGGTGAAGAGGAACGCATTTTCGGCTCTGTAACCTCACAGATGATTGCGGACCTGCTGAAAGAAAAGGGCTACGATATTGACAAGAAAAAAATCGAACTGGAAGAACCGGTCAAGGCCCTGGGTGTGTACACAGTAGGAGTAAAACTGCATCAGGATGTCGAGGGCAAATTTCGTCTATGGGTCGTCAAAGAGTAGTACAAGCCTGCATTCAGCGGGTGCAATAAATTTCTCCGTGCAAGGAGTATAAAAGAGAGGTGGAAAATGGAGAAGAAGTGGCCGGTATGTCAAAAATGTAATTCGGGGCTCCTTATCCCGCTGTCCGATTACGGACGTGATGGAGCTGCCATTCGGTATAAAGCATGGGTATGTACAAATCCCGACTGCGGTTTTAATATACGAATAGATAATGGAGAGATCAGTTTCGGCCGCCTGGTAGGCCCTTCTCAAAAATAGCAGCTGCGTTTATGATGTTTTAACCGGTTCAGTGTTTTTTGCTGAACCGTCCGATGGCGCATCTGTTTACTTGGCAGATGCGCGTATCAATATCAGTCTGGAGAATTTGATGAATGTTGTAACCATTCTCCACAACATATTTTTACGGCACGTAAAGGTTAAGATTTTTGCGGTTCTGATAGCCTTTTTTCTGTGGTTTTATGTTGTAACCGACAATACCTTTGTACATACCGTAAGCATACCTCTGTTTGTTATCAACAAAAGCCCTGATAAAGTGCTTACCCGGCCGGTTCCCCAGTACGCATCGGTTGAAGTCCGCGGTTCGGGCAAGGATATAATCCGGTTATTATACAGCAACAAGAAGATCGACCTTGATATTGGCGGTGTGTCCGCTACCAGAACGTTTCCCCTTGATCTTGACATGATCGTGGGTATTCCCGCAAATTCAGGCATAGAACCGCTGAACATTGTTTCTCCAAAAGAAGTTTCAATTGAACTTGACCAGTTTATTTCAAAAAAGGTGCCTGTTGTTTCGAATTTTTATCTGGAACCCCTTGCGGGATATATTCAGGTCGGCCCGGTGAAACTAGATCCCGACTCTGTTGTGGTCAGCGGCCCTGAGGCCCAGGTTGAAACGGTGGCTTCTGTGTCGACAGACTCTGTTTCGTATGATAAAATAATTAAGGATTTTTCCGGTGAAGTCGCCCTTGCCAGGCCTGAAAACAGCGTGGTGGATGTTTCCTGCAGGACAGTCTCTTTTAACGCAGATTTTCAGCGTATAGGAGAGAGGATATTCCGTCATATACCAGTGCGTATCATACATGTTCCTCAGGGGGTCAGCGCTCTTGTTGTGCCCTCAACCATGACGCTCAAACTGCAGGGGGGCGCCGAAGTCCTGTCTGGAATAGATAAATCAATGATCCGTGCAACAATAGACTACCGTTCACGGTACCGCTATCCGCAGAAAAGGTTAAGCGCGGTAATACAGCTTCCGGATAATATAATTACATATGAGGCGAAACCTCAATTTTTTGAAATTATTGTAGAATAATGATAGTACTTGGCATAGAGACATCCTGTGATGATACAAGCTGCGCTGTGTATGACAGCACCACAGTGCTGTCCAATATTGTTTCAACCCAGATTGTGCATAACAGCTTCGGTGGAGTTGTCCCGGAGCTGGCTTCACGTGCCCATATCACAATGATAGATGCCGTGCTCAGCCAGGCTTTGAAAGAGGCCGGCATTGTACTCTCGGATATTGACGGGATCGGCGTGACATACGGTCCGGGGCTTGCCGGGTCTTTGCTGGTCGGCCTCAGTTATGCAAAGGGGCTGGCCCTTTCGCTTAAGGTGCCCTTTGTCGGGATTAATCACCTTGAAGGGCACATATGGGCCAATAAACTGTCGGATCCTGATGTGGAGCCGCCTTTTATCATTCTGCTGGCTTCAGGCGGCCATACACAGCTGGTTTTTGTGGGGGAATGGGGCACCTACAATACTCTGGGCGCCACACGTGATGATGCGGCCGGAGAAGCCTTTGACAAGGTGGCTAAACTTCTTTCTCTGGGATATCCAGGCGGCCCGCATATTGAAAGGCTTGCAAAAGAAGGAGATACATCCTATATTAAATTTCCCCGGGCATATCTCGATCCTCTCAAATTTGATTTCAGCTTCAGCGGTATTAAGACCGCCGTTCTAAATCATGTGACCAATATCGGTCCGGAAAAAGCCGCTGAACATACCGCTGATATTGCAGCATGTTTTCAGGATGCTGTTACAGAAGTACTGGTTAAAAAGACATGCATGGCTGCAAAGCGTATGGATGTGCGCCAGGTCTGTATCGGCGGCGGTGTGGCTGTGAATTCGGCCCTGCAGCAGCGTATGCAGTCTGTGCTGGCAAAAGAAAACATCAAAACATTGGTGCCGCCCCCTGCGCTCTGCACAGATAACGGGGCTATGATAGCAGCGGCCGCCCATTTTTATCTTTCAAGGGGTACGGCGTCTTCCATGCGACTGGCCCCCAATGTGTCTTTGAACCTGCCCCGTTCTGATCAGCAATGATATGAATACTGCAGTATTACGTTTTCTGTTTATCCTGTTGACTGCTGCAAGCGCGGCCGCAAGCAGTATGTATTACAGCAAAAAAAACTTTCCCGGCAGCGGCACAGCCAGGTACGTTCTTATCGTTTTGAGAACAGCTGTTCTTTCAGCAGTACTTTTTCTTCTTTTTTTTCGGGTTATCTCTGTTAATGCAACAAGGACGGATAAACCGCTTGTGGCAGTTCTTGTGGACGCATCGGAATCGGCTGATGCGGCAGTCCCGGCTGTGTCATCAGTTCTTTATGCTGACTCGCTGGTGCAGACAGTCCGTTTCAGAAGTTTACTACGCAGCAGTTCTGTACTGTTTGGGACATTCGGCGGAGATGCGGTATTTTTAAATGACGCCCCTGCTGTACTTCCTTCATCTCTGGCTAAAAGCACAAATATTGCAAATGCCCTGGAAAAAGCCGGCGGCAAATTTCATCCTGATGCGTGTATTATGATA
>Ga0272442_10003006_pt1 | contig 23927 bp, 17 predicted proteins | sample SSMForm2O_FD_200262 | JGI IMG/M metagenome (GOLD analysis project Ga0272442, IMG submission 200262) | Marine sediment archaeal communities from Little Sippewissett salt marsh, Falmouth, MA, United States - SSM-Form-2O | ecosystem: Environmental > Aquatic > Marine > Wetlands > Sediment ...
CAGACCGCAAGGATGCTTTGAAGCTTGCACAGTTGTCATCAATGGGTCAGTTGAACTGTGTTCATATACCCAAAAAGGAGGTTCGTCAGAAGCGGTCACTGATAACTTTCCGACAGAGCCTCGTGGGCAGACGGACACAGATAAAGAACAGCATACATTCGATACTGGATAAGGAAGGGCTTGGGCATGTATTGCCAAAAGGCAAGAAAGGATGGACAAAGCATAGTATTAAGATGTTAAGCAATATGTCCAAAGAGCTGGAAGATTGTTCTGAGGATTCTACCTGGCGTGGGCAGCTGCATATTGAATTGGCAGAGCTTGAGAGGGTGGGCGAAAAAATTGCTGAGTTAGAAACAAAGCTTGATAAGCTCGCAAAGGATGACAAGCATATAAGGTTGCTTAGGACGATAAAGGGAGTTGGTCCGAGGCTGTCGGAGGCGGTGGCGGCATTTTTAGATGAGCCGAACCGATTCAGCAGTTGTAAACAGGTTGGCAGTTATGCTGGATTAACACCCAAGCAATATCAGAGCGGTTCAATGGACAGGCAAGGCAGGATCAGTGGCCAAGGTAATAAACTGCTTCGTAGTTTATTGGTCGAAGTAAGCTGGCTGGGATTGCGACATAATGAATGGATGCGTGAGACTTATCATCGTGTATTGCGTGGCAGCGCATCTCGCAAGAAGATAGCGATAACGGCAGTTGCGAGGAAGTTGCTGGTTCGGTGCTGGGCGATGATGCGTGACGGCACGGAATGGCGAGAGGTGAAACAGCCAAAGGATGCGGCGTGAGATTTTTTTATCACCCAGCCTCCGAAGCCAGATGGTATGATTTAAGGATATAGCCAGAAAGGGAAGGTTTGAAATTTGCATTGATTGACAGGATAACAGCTCGGTTTGCGCCATGGGCATAATAGCTCGCCGCGGAGAATGGGCGTTATCGCATAAGTTGAATGAGACCGCAGTAGCGAAAAGGATCTGCGGAAACTCGGATAGAAGGTTGAATCAATCAAGCAAATTTTAGACTTGACAGACCTGGCTTCATAGAAGGCACAAAGACGCAAAGAAAAAATTAAAGACAAAGACTTAAAAAGAGGAAAGAGAAAAAATGGGATTCTTAACAGAGTGGATATATTGGATAGAAGAAGTCGGCTACAGAGGAAGAAAGGAAAGTCTTTTGGATAGAAGGTGTATGGATGATTGGTAGGGGGTGTGATTTGTGTGAATGATTGAGGGTGGTCGGGTGGTTGGTGGGCGTTTCCTGGGGCGTTCGGTTGGCTGGGATGGCCGGTGGTGGTTTTGGCTGGCGTGGGCGGCGGCTGTGGAGGTGGAGGCTGGTAGCGATAGCTATGTATGTTACGGCAATCGGATGTTCAAAACTTTTGTGATTTTTGCGATTTTATGAGCTATTTGTGTTTTTGGTTGTAGGTTGGTTGAAGGTTTTTCGTGGTGATATTTATTGTTTATTTTACTATATATATGAGTTCCGAACGATTTCTTGGCAGCGAATGTCCTTTTTGTTAGAATCACGTCTGAAAAATGTGGAAATACATCATGAACATTAAAAAGAAAGTTTTTAATGGAAGATGTAATAATCAATTATCGCAAAGGTGGCTTTTGGGTACGTTTTGCCGCAACCTGGGTTGATTTGTTTATTGTATGGGCAGTTGTTAAGCTTATCATCGCGATATTCTATCAAAGAGGCATTTATATCCCCTTTGAGTTGACCTTTTGCCTGTTTTTTCTTGTTTATTCAGTCCTACTTATTGGTTGGCGACAACATACTATTGGAAAGGCAGTATGTGGTCTTACGGTCCAAACAAGAAATAATAAGCCATGTGGATATTTGAAAGCAATATTACGAGAGGTAGCAGGTAAACTTGTTTCTTGTTTTGTTCTCTTTCTGGGATTTTTCTGGATCGGTTTGGGATCTTCCAAGCGGGGGTGGCATGATTATATTGCAAGAACAACAGTAGTGCAAAAATCATCTCTCCAGAAAAGAGCCCGCATTATCTTATGGACAGTACTTGTTTTGATCGCAGTTTCTATTGGAAGAAAAACGCTGGAGATTGGACCCCTTGTTCTCGATATGCACCGAATGACTTTGTCGTCAAGTATACAAATGCAATATACCCATCGTGCTCCCTCATCGCTGATAGAAATCTCTTCGCTGAATGACCAGGATTATCCCAAATTCATTGAATGGCTGGATATTAATGCCAAAGATCCTGTTGAATATGCTGTGGAAACAGCCTCAAAGCACCAGATAACCATCTTTGGAGAGGTCCATCAGCAAAGGGACTATTTGCTTTTTCTGAACGAGATCATTCCCGAGTTGTATCATCGAGCCGGCGTCACATGTGTGGCCATGGAAGTATGTATAACCAAGGATAATGAGATAATCAACCGATTGGTAACAGCGAATGATTTTAATCATAGTCTTGCTTTGGAAATTGCCCGGCATCAGCCTTGGGGTCTTTGGGGGTCTAAGGAATATTGGGATGTGCTCGAAACGGTCTGGCGTTTGAATCAGGAGATTCCGGATGACCAAAAAAAAATGCGATTGATTGGAATCGATGTTAACTATGATATGATTTCGTTGGCGCTGGTAACAGGAGGCGAAGGAGCGAAAATCGAGGCGCCTCTATGGGAAAAGTTGCGAATCTTCAGACTGTTTGATGATATTATGATCCTTCTCAAGCGTGATGAATTAATGGCCCGTAATATCGAGAGGGAAATTATTGATAAAGGAGAGCGTGGAATTGTATGGGTAGGCTTGATGCATTCGTACACTCATTATCAGCAGCCCATTATTATGAATGGGAAATTAGTCAGAAAGTTCAACCGAATGGGACTGCTCCTGCACCAGAAATATGGTGACCGGATATTTCAAGTGGCTCTTCATGAGGATTATTTTAATTCCGTTATGGGAAAGTTTGTTGCACCTCTTATGAAGGACTGGAGAAATGTGCCAGTCGGATTTGATGTATCATGTTCTCCCTTTGGAGATTTGCGAAATAATGACTCGGATGATTATCATCATTACACCAATCTAAGGTTTGCCGATAAGGCTCGTGGATATATCTATATTAAACCAGTTAGAAAACTCGGAAAGTGTGGGTGGCTTGATGGATATGTGTCACGAAAGATGTTCTTGAAAAACAAGCCTTATTACGAAGCATGGGCTCGGCTTGGTGAAAGGGAAGCTAACAATGCAGAAGAAGCGAACGAAGCATTAAAGTGGATTTTTGAGCATTAATAGTTATTGCTGAGGGACAGAATTTTAGGTAGAAACAAGAGCTTGAATTGAAAGAGGTAAGCGTGTTTCCACATGTGTTAAATTGGAGATGTCAGATATGAAGAAGTCAGCAGCAGCGTTATTGATTTTAATGCTCTTTTGCCAGGTTGGAAATGGTACTTACCAGCCGAGAGACTATAACATCCGCCGCTACGGCGCTGTGGGCGATGGGTCGGCAAAGGACACGCAGTCCATCCAGAGTGCCATAGACGCCTGTGCGCAAAGCGGCGGCGGAACGGTGCGAGTGCCTCCGGGCACCTACCTTACCGGAACAATTCAGCTCAGGAGCGGCATCAACCTGCACCTCGAACATGGCGCTGTCCTTCTTGCGTCCACAGATAGGAGCGACTACCCACCGGAACTCGGGACCCCGAACCGTCAGCATGACGGTCGGGAAATTCCCGATTGGAGCTCAAACTCCGGGCGGGAGCATTTGATCGTTGCCCGGAACGAAACAAACGTGGCCATCACCGGTCAGGGCATCATCAACGGACAAGGTAAGGTATTCTTTGGTTACGACGGTTCGGGGCGGGAAGCGGTTGCCTATGGTCCGAAGGGCTGGCGTCCCGTACGCATGGTTGCTTTTGTCGAGTGTCGGGACGTGACCATTCAGGGCGTTAGCCTTATTGATGCACCGGGATTTGCTCTCTGGCCGTTAGGGTGTGACACAGTCGCCATTGAAGGCGTCACCATCCGAAGTCACGGTCCGAATACTGACGGCATCGACATCGACTGTTCCCAAAAGGTACACATCAGCGACTGCTCAGTGTCCACTGGTGACGACGCCATCGCGCTCAAGTCAGGGACCAGCCGTTTCGGCGGCCGGGTGGTTGCCTGCGAGAATGTCACGGTCACGAACTGTAATCTTTCCAGCGAGACCTGTGGCGTGCGCGTTGGTTATGAAGGGGACGCCCCTATCCGTAACTGCACCTTCAGCAATCTGACGATATCGAAGACCCGGACCGGCTTGAATATGCTGGTACCGTACCATCCAGACTATGGTATCCATCAGGGACCATCGATTGAGAATATACTTTTCCAGAACATTGCTATGGATGTTAAGCAGGCTTTTTTCCTTTCCATCGACGACAAGGCTGTGAGGCCGGGCTGCATCCGCAACATAGTTTTTTCGGACATTATCGCGACGGCCAGTCGTGGCAACTATATCGGCGGCAGCGGCAGCATTCCTGTCGAAAAGGTTCGTTTCGATAACGTAGACGTTACGTTGACCGGGGAAATGGACGACTCTTTCTCCGGCGTTATACCTTATCCCTATAGCATCTGGGGGTACTGGAAACGCCGCGGCCTGCCGTACGGTTTCTACTGCCGATATGTGCAGGACCTGTCGTTTCGAAGCGTTCGAATCGGATGGAAGGACGCTACGGGCGCTTGGCGCAGCGGCTTTGTGTGCGAGGAAGTAGAGAACCTTGACATGGACGGTGTCGTAGCCGGTCCGCCTTCGGAAAGGACGGATTCTGCTGTCGTCCACCTCTCGAATGTTCGCAACGCCTTCATTCGGGGGTGCCGCTTGGATAGCAATGCGAAAACTTACCTGATGGTGGATGGAGAAAAGAGCTCCGCTATAACCGTGTTGGGCAATGATCTGAGCGGCGCCCGCAACCCGCTCGTGATTGGTGATACGGTCCCCGAGAACATTCTGTTTCTGGAAGGCAACCGGTTTTCCGGGCCGGTGGCAAAAGACGCACAGCTACATCGGCGGACACCGCAAAGTAATGGAGCAATAGAAAAGACGTTTACAGCAGATGTTTGTGTCTACGGGGGCACTGCCAGCGGTGTGATGGCTGCAGTGGCTGCTAAACGAGAAGGGTGCAGTGTCATTATCGTGGAGGCCAGCAGATGGCTGGGGGGAATGACAGGGGGTGGTATCAGCCAACTGGACTGGGGGCGAAAAGAGGCGGTCGGGGGCACGGCTTATGAGATACTGAAGGGCGAACCCGGCAACGAGGTTTATCGGAGAGTTTTCAAGAAACTTGTCGCGAATCACGATATAAAGGTGATTTATGACCATCGGCTCGGCAAGGTGAAAAAGGATGGGCCTTCGGTCGGTTCCATCAGCCTGGATTATGCCCCGGTAGATGAAACCGGCTGTCCGATAGCCGAACCGGTAAATGCGGATGCAGGGACGGTCAGGGCGAAGATATTCGTTGACTGTACGTATGAAGGCGACCTGATGGCGAAGAGCAAAGTTTCCTATACCTTCGGGCGTGAGAGCCGAGAGGAATATGGTGAATCCCTGGCGGGCGTTCGTCCCAGTTTGTGGGTTTATGACATTGAACCCTATTGTGAGCCGGGGAATCCTGCCAGCGGATTGATACCTTTTATTCAGGGTTGTAAGATTGGGGCTCTCGGCAGCGCCGACAAACTAACAATGGGCTATTGTTTTCGTTACAAGCTTGGCGATGGTTTTGCGATTCCGGAGCCAAAGAATTATGACCCGGCTGAGTTTGAGATTTTTCGACGCGGATTTAAGAAGGGACTGGATTTGTCGCGTGCGAGGATGATGAAGACCTTAGGCAGGATATGGGAGGGTGAGGGGTATCTGTTTGCCAGCAGCGGCAGCGGCAACCTCAATCGTTCTCTGCTGACGACGACCATTTACGGCTGCAACGCAGAGTACCCTGATGGAGACTGGGCGGCGCGGGCGAAAATATGGAAGTTTCATCAGGAGTATTTCTGCAAGCTTATCCATTTCCTGAAGACGGATTCTTCTGTTCCGGCGGAGCTGAAAAAGCAGGCTGAGACAGCAGGCTTTATGCGAGGTGTATTCGACGAAACTGGTGGGTGGCCAAGTCAGCTTTACGTTCGTGAAGCCCGCCGGATGATTTCATCGTACGTTGTTATGCAGAGAGACATCGAAGGGAAAACCGACCCCGAACATTCGATAGGGCTGGCATCCTATGGGGTTGATGACTGGCCTTATGCAACCGTGGTTGAAGATGGTAAAGTAGCACTGCAGGGGGGTGAGTTCTCAATTCTGTATCTGGACGAAGGGAAATACAATGGCATCTACAAGATTCCCTATGAAGCCATTGTTCCTTTCAAAAAGGAATGTGATAATCTATTGGTGCCTGTTTGTTGTTCGGCGAGTCATATAGCCATGACATCCATCCGGATGGAGCCTGTGTGGATGATCCTTGGTGAATCAGCCGGTGTCGCTGCTGCGATGGCGGTCAAGAACCAGACATCTGTCCAGGATGTTGCTTATGATGAACTCAGAGCCAAACTGATGGAGTTGGGACAGAAACTGGACAGGCAGAGCCCACGCGCCGAAAAAGAACATAAGTGAGCGTCACTTTTCTGATGTATTCAGAGAGCTAAACAAGGTAAAGCTGCGGAAAGGGTAAGAAGTTATGCCTCCTAAATCAATTCAAAAGTGTAGCACAGCATTAGCATAAAGGAGCTATACAGGAATGATTTCTTGCAAGCTTTTAAATGATAAAGGCTTTGCGAAAGTGGGCGATACAGGACTTGAACCTGTGACCTCCTGCGTGTAAAGCAGGCGCTCTAGCCAACTGAGCTAATCGCCCAAGTCTCTTCAATACAACGAGTTGCGTAACAAAGCAGCATTCAAAATATTTGCTTCTACAACTTACTTTACACCCCACAGGGCAGGATTGCAAGAAAATTAAGAATAAGCTCTACTATTTTGTAACAGATAAGAAAGCTGAGCTACAAAGATACCCGGAACAGACAGCTTACCTGCGTGCAGGAAACAGCTTGATGTTTCTTTTTGCTCAAAGAGCTAATCTTTGCCATTTATTCTGACGGGAAACATCAAAAACACAAAAATTATAGTTGAACTCTATTTGTGCAAGATGTTATATTATGTGCAAGTATGTTTTTTTTTAACAAACTTGGTGTAAACCATTAGGGCCGATATGGTATTTTGCGGAATAGATATAGGCACCACGAATACAAAGGCGGTTGTACTTAACAGCGAGGGCAATTTGCTGGATCGAGTTAATATAGCTGCAGAAAACCAGCGCGATGCCAAAACGTGGTATGAACATTTTTGCCAGGTGTTGGATTATTTTGCATCCAGAGGTCATTTTTCCGGCCAGGAAACAGCCTGCAGCGTAACGGCCCAGGGTGGGACTTTTGTACTGCTGGATGATAGTTTCAAGCCTGTCAGCCCGGCATACAGTTGGACAATGAAGGCCGGCAGCGGAATCGCAGAGGATTTGGTCAATTTTTTCGGAGAGGCAGAGTACTACCATCTTACCGGCTGGAAGCCGGGCTTTTGGCTTGCGGTATGCAAGCTGAGAGAGTTGTTCCTTAAAGGTGATATTCCCAAAGAAGCACGGTTTATAGCAAGCGTACCGGATTTTGTTTACTCTCAAATTGGCGGCAAGCTAATTACTGATATTACCAGTGCTCAGATTACCGGCATCGCCGATTTTGAGAGGGCACAGTGGAATGCGAAAATAGTGGAGTGGGCAGGTATTGAGAATAAATTCTTGCCGCCGATTACCAATAAACTTGAAATTGTATTTGATAAGGTAGCGACGAGGTGGGGTAAAATGAGTTTTGTTACGAGCTCACACGACCAGTACGCTTCTATGCAGGCGGCCGGGCTTGAACCGGACAGGGGAGTGATGCTCGGGACCGGCACAGCGTGGGTCATCAACGGCAGAAGCAGCAGGGCAATATATGATAACTTGAGTTTTTTGATTCATCCGGGCAGAGACCTTTACAGTGATTGCTTCGGGTATATTATAACACTTGGTCAGACAGGCAGGAGTTTTGACGTTTTGCTTGAGCGATTTGGTCTGGAAGGCAGTGATTTAGGGGGGATTGAAAACACATTTGGTGATGATGAACGGCCCTGCAAAGCTATTGAGGTTGATGTATTGTCGGGGGAGATGGCAAGCGAGGGCAATGCCGGGTTAACTATCAGGCGTTATATGGAATGGGCAGGTTCCGTGGTTGCCTTTGTGTTAGAGAGATTTGTGCTGACAAGCGGGCAGGGACAGATAGTGATGAGCGGCGGTGCGACGAGGAGCAGATTCTGGCCGCAGGTTGTCGCGGATGTTTGCGGTATAACAGTGCAGGCTATTGATTTTCCCGAGTTTACCGCTTATGGAGCGGCACTTCATGCGATGGGAGGTGTGTCGGGAAAGACGAGCTGGGGACGTCTGCCCGAAGAAATTGAAATACAAACTTATGAACCTAAAAATGCGGTGGAGTATCGACAGTGGTATCTTGAGTATCAAAAAGCATCACTGATAGAAAGTCTCCGCATGATAAAGAGAGGGACAAGTAAATGAGTACAAAATTTAAGACAGGTATTCTGGCTGGCGTGGCCGACCTCTACAATCGATTGTGGACTGATGAAAACCATAGTCAATTGCAACGGCTGGTTGATGAGACAGCCAAGTCTTTGAGCGGCGATTGGATTGAAGTCATCAAGAGCGACATAGTCAGCACGGCAGAGCAGATTGAAACCGCCTGCAGGGGTTTCGACACCGAGGATGTTGACTTGCTGATTGTGGCCCTTGCGCCGTACTGTCCGAGCGGGGTGATTGCGCTGGCACTTTTGAAGAGAAAAATTCCGGTAGTATTGTGGCCGATGCAGAGTATGTTCGAGCTTGTGCCGGAAAAATACGACCGAGCGGCAATCAATTTGAACCACGGCGTTCATGCGGTGCAGGACTTGGCAAGCGTACTGCGAAAAAGTAACAAGACCTTTGGAGTAATTCACGGTCATCTGCAGCAGAACGATTTCAGGGATGAATTGAACCGGTGGGTGCGGGCAGGCAGAATAGTTCGTGCTATGCAAAGGGCTAATCCAGTACAAATCGGCGGTCATTTTGAGGACATGCTTGATTTGCAGATAGGGAAAGAAGCGTTTATTAAGGAGATGTCAATAGAGGCGAAGATTATCTCGTGTGATGAATTCTGCCGGCTTCTGGCCAATGCCGATGAGCAACAGGTTGCACAATGCGTTAGTCGTTACAGGGAGGTTTTCGATATCGCCGAGGATGTGACTGATGAGCTGTTGACCAAGGCGGCCAAAGGTGAGGCTGCGGTGCGCTCGGCGATGCTGCAGCATAAAAGTTCGGCGTGCGGGCTGAACTTTCTTGAACTTTGCAACGACCCGCGGATAGCCGACGGACTTCATGTGGCGGCTTCGATACTGATGAAAGACAGCTTCGGATATGCCGGAGAAGGCGACTGGGTTACAGCAGGTTTTGTTTATGCTTTGCAGCAGGGGTTTGGGACAGCCAGTTTCACGGAGATATTTTCGGTTGGGTACGCGAACAATCGGCTTGTGCTAAAACACTGGGGAGAGGGTAATTTTGCTATGGCCCGAGCGAAGCCTAAATTGTTTTACAGCAAATTTACCGACAGGAACACGGCAGAGTTCATTGCAGTTGATTTTGAATTCGAAAGCGGTGATGCTACAATTGTTAATCTCAACAGCACGCCTGACGGACGGGGACAGTTGATAAGTATAACGGGACAAATAACGGAAGACAACCTGCCGAAAGCAACGGGACCTCGAGCGGTTTTCAAACCGACGGCTGATGATGTAAGAGAGGTGCTGAATGAATATGCCTACGCCGGCGGCAGTCATCATTCGGTTCTTGTAAAAGGTGACTGCACTAAAGTGCTTGAAAAGGTATGCAGATTGTCGGGATGGTCGTATATTAAATTATAGGAAAGCCGAATGGCTCGCAGCAACAGCAAAATAAGCCAAATGCAGCGTTTGGAGTCCATACGAACCGAACTGCTCAAGACCGATGAGGTTTCGATAGAAAAACTGATGCGCAAGTTCAGGGTCAGCGGGATGACAATCCGCAGAGACCTTGACTTTTTGGAAACTCAAGGCGATGTAATTCGCACGCGCGGGGGAGCTGCCCTGGCTAAAAGGCTTACCTTTGAATTTGCCTTCCGTGATAAGCAGAACCAAAACCAGCGACAAAAGGTTTCCATAGCGCAACAGGCGGTAAAACACGTCAAAGACGGCCATGTTATAACACTCGATACAGGCACTACCACTTTACAGATTGCCAGAGAGCTTGTCGGCAGGCGAAAAGTCAGGGTTATAACAACATCTCTGGCGATTGTTTCACAATTGCAGTTTGCAGCCGGTATTGAGGTTGTTCTTTTGGGCGGGCTTCTCCGGCGAGGCTCTCCGGACATACACGGGCCGCTTACCGAACAAAATGTCGAACTTTTTAAGGCCGATATCGCTTTTATGGGCGCCGATGCCATTGATGCCGAGGGGAATACTTACACCGACGACCTTCGCGTTGTAAATCTTGACCGGAAAATGGCAGCTAATGCAAAGCAGGTGATAGTCACAGCCGACAGCCAGAAATTCGGCCTTACCGCGATGTGCAGGGTTTTTGAGCCGTGCGACTACGATTTGATTATATCAGATTCGGATATTGATAAAAAAAGAGCCAGGCGGCTGGCCAAACTTAAAATTAATATGGAATTAGCGTAAGAAACACAGGAGATTGTTAGATGAAGAAGAAAGATTTGCTTTTGTCGAGATTTTTTAGTACCGGCCCTTCAATAGTTATTGCTTTCGACCATGGACTGTTCGTCGGTCCTTTCGAAGGCTTTGACAAAGTCGAGGATATCCCGAAGAAGATTTTGCCCGAGGTTGACGGCGTATTGATGTCGCCGGGTATGCTGAGTAATATTGGTCTGCAGATATGCGGTCACCGTAACAGTCCGATGCCAATTGCACGAATAAACTGGTCAACCATTTTCTGTTCCAACTGGAATTATCATTCCGGCGATTCTGTAAAGGTTCTGAGCCCTCAGGAAGCCCTCCTGATGGGTGCGCAAATGGTACTTATTTCACTGTCGCTGCAAACAGGTGACCAGAAACGCGACGCGGAAAATATCGACCTCTTCGGCGAATTATGTTCCCAGGCACACCAGCTGGGTATGCCTGTGATAGCCGAATATTTTCCAGTTGACTTTGAAAAGCTGGATGAAGAACAGTTGCACAACGAAATCAAGATTGGCTGTCGGATATTGTACGAGATGGGTGCAGATGCGATTAAAACTTTTTATGCCAAAAACTTCGAGGAGATAGTAGCCGGCTGTCCCACGCCTATTTTGGCACTGGGCGGTAAACGCTTAGCCAGCGACCTCGATGCTTTAAAATACGCACAGCAGCAGATTCAGTCCGGGGCGTCGGGTATAGTTTTCGGCAGAAATGTTATGCAGTCTGAAAAGCCAATCGAGCTTCAAAAGGCCCTGATTGAAGTGGTCAAGCAAAATGTAAGTCCTGAAGAGGCGGCGGCCAAATATGGATTGAAGTAACATAAACCTTAGTAAATGATTGGGTATCTAAATCGCAGAGCGATTTTGATAATACGGAATATGGTGAGTTTTATTGCAAAGCGCTAATGTGAGTCTTGTATGATGACCAAAATCTTAAGAAAGATATGCTTTTTAACTTTATAAATGAGAAATGTCGGATAGACAAATTTAATTTAAGGGAGGCGTTATGGACAAGGTAACACGACGCAATTTTCTAAAGAATACGGGAATTACTACGGCTGTATTGGGATTAGCCGCCGCCAGCGGAAAAGCTGAAAAGGCAATCCAGGGTTTTGATGACACTGAAACTCAAATTGACAGTCAAAAAAAAAGGCAGCAAAAATATGACCGCAGGATTAAAGTCGGCATTGCCGGCTATGGCTTATGTAAATTCGGAGCAGCTTTCAGTTTTCAGGACCACCCGAATGTTGAAGTGGCAGCAGTGACAGACCTTATACCTGAGCGATGTCGAGGATTAGCGAGGGCCTGTCGGTGTGAAAAAACATATCCGAGTCTCGAGGAAATGGTCAAAGATGACAGTATTGAAGCGATTTTCTGTGCCACCGATGCCCCTCACCATGCCGAGCATTGTATATTGGTAATGAATCATGGTAAACATGCAGCAACGGCAGTTCCGGCGGTTTTCGCTTCTGTTGAGCAGGCCCATCAGGTTTTTGCAACAGTGAAAGAAACCGGCCTGAACTATATGATGTTTGAAACATCCTGTTATCGCGACGACCTTTATGCTATGCACCTGCTTTATAATGCCGGCAAGTTCGGCAAGCTTGTTTACAGCGAAGGTGAATACTATCACTATATGCCGACTCCGCTTCCTTCTTATAAAGGCTGGCGGTTAGGTTTGCCGCCCCAATATTATCCAACCCATTCAAATGCATATTATTGCGGGGTAACCGGCGGTAGTTTTACCGAGGTTACCTGTCTGGGTATGCCAAGCCTTCTTGAACAATGCATGCCAGCCAATAATCCTTATAAGAACCCATTCGGCACTGAGATTGCTTTATTTAGAACCAGTGAAGGCGGTATGTCGCGAATGGCTGTTAGCTGGGATACTCCGGGGCGTCACGGTGAAATGGGACGTATTCGCGGCCAGAAAGGTTCCTACTATGGCATATTTGAGGGCCTGGAACGAGTCAAAATTCCCAAGAAGCCGCCACTGCCTCCAAAAGTTTCTCCCGGTGGTCATGGAGGCTCTCACGGTTATCTTACCGATGAGTTTATTATGTCGATACTGGAAAATCGAAAGCCTTTAGTTGATGTTGCAATGTCATTGAATATGTCGGTATCGGGCATTGTTGCACATCAATCAGCATTGAAGGACGGCGAAACATTGAAAATACCACAGTTTATTTATCCATAGGAGTTGATTATGGTTAAGCGAATTCTTTTAGTTGTGATATTTGTGGTAGGCGGCTTTGGGGGATTCGCAACTGCCGGGGATAAAGCGACTCAGGACAAGCGTGTGAACCAACTGGCAATGGAAGTTCGAGACAGGGGCTGGATTGCGTATTCGGCCCGCAGTGAGAACGGCACGTGGGATTTGTTTCTATCGCGGCCTGACGGTTCGCAAAGACGCAATATCACCAACACACCAGGATTTGAAGAAGGGGGCGCCCGGTTCTCTCCGGACAGTAAGAAGATGCTTTATCGCCGCTGTCAAAAGGGTATGGTGATAAATCACGATTTGTGGGGTTTCCAGGGTATGCTGGTGATTGCCGATTCGAACGGTGCAAATCCAGCAGTCATTGGTGAAGAAGGCCAGTATCCGTGGGCGTCGTGGTCGCCGGATGGAAAACAAATTGCCTGCCTGACCAAGAAGGGGATATTAATAGCCGATTTGGCAACCAAAGAGGTTGTGCGCAGGATGCCGCGACAAGGTATATATCAGCAGCTTTTCTGGTCACCGGACGGCAAATGGTTCTGTGGCGTGGCCAATTATCTTGGCGGAGTCTGGACGGTAGCGAGAGTCGATGTCACCACCGGTTTGTTGAATCCCGCGCACAAGTTTCAAAGCTGCACGCCGGACTGGTTCCCGGACTCTAAACATATAATTTTTTCGTCTCGACCGGCCGGTCAGCCCGCGAAAGACGGTTACGGCTGGACACAGTTATGGATGGTCGACGGCGAAGGAAAAAATCCCCGACTTATTTTCGGCCAGGATGGTTACCATATATACGGCGGAGCCCTTTCGCCCGATGGAAAGTATGTTTTGTTCACAAAATTTCCTCGTGACGGGGCAGGGGCGAAGAAATCCGGGGCGCCGATATTTATTATGCGTTTTACCGATGCACCCACTATCGACGGCAGCAGTTCTGACCTGCGAAAAGTACACCCAAATACAAAAGACGGCCCTGTGCTGCAGCTTTGTGACGGCTGGGAGCCCTGCTGGACCTATGCCGATTTGAATTGATTATTGAAAAACAATGAGGCAAGTTATCAAGTTTGCAAAACTCATTTTACATTAATTCAGGGATTAAAGATGGCTGAACGGATACTAATATTACAATTATTCCTGATAACGATATTTTGTGTTTCGTGTGCGGAGAAACCGACCACCGGAGAGGATGCACAGGTTACGACACTGGGCAGCATAGAAGTAACCGCCCATCTTGTTGAAATCAAGGGCCGGCTGATAGATGACCCGATGTATGACTATGCGCATGTTATGAAGTACAAAGTACTTGAAGTGCATCGCGGCAAGGTTGAGCAAGAGACTCTTTATATCGCCCATTACAATCCCGCAAAGCCCAGAGCCAGTGTCGCGGACGTAAGGGTGCCCGAAATAGGAGGAACGTTGAAGAGATTCAGGCCCTCAGATATACATCGGATGGCATTAGAGGTTCCTATCGATGATTACTATATGGGTGGAATCATCAACAAATACTTCGGAGAAAAAACGGGCCCGATTTACTGGGCTGTATGGACTAATCTGGTAGTCAAATAGTAACCTATGGTCTTTACTTCACATATATTCGTATTTTACTTTCTACCCCTCGTGCTGCTGCTTTATTACTTTCTGCCATGGAGGCGGAATCTGTTTCTGCTCTGTGCCAGCTATTGTTTTTACGCGTGGCTGAACCCGTGGTTTGCGGCTCTGTGCCTGTTTGTCACCGTGGTCAATTTCTTCTGCGGATTGCTTATGGGAAGGACTCAGATTGCCCGAGGCGCCAGAGTTTTGGCACTGTTTATTTCGGTGGTGGTAAATCTGAGCATACTGGGTTTTTTCAAATACTTTATGTTTTTCCAAAGCAATCTGAATATGCTTTTGGATTCCTTTGGCGCCGACACCTTTTCGGTACTGCATGTCGTACTGCCGGTGGGTATATCGTTTTATATTTTCAAGAGTATCAGCTATTCTATTGATGTTTATCGGGGCCAGTCGCCGCCGGCTCGTTCTTTTTTTGATTTTGCCTGTTTTGTTTCGTTCTTTCCCCAGCTGCTGGCCGGTCCGATTCAGCGATATGATACGATAGATACCAGGTCTGAACACTTCCCTACCTTTGCCGACCAACTTGCCGGGCGCAGCCACAGCTTGCAGACATTTTCATCGGGAGCGGCGTTATTTATGCTGGGCTTTGCAAAAAAAATCCTGCTGGCCGACGCAGTAGGCCGGGTGGCGGATGCGGTTTTTGGCGCCGGAACTGTCGGTGCCGTCGATGCGTGGTTCGGTGCTGTCGCATATGCATTTCAGATATATCTCGATTTTTCAGCTTATTCGGATATGGCCATCGGCCTGGGGCTGATGTTTGGTTTTGAATGTCCGAGAAACTTTAATGCGCCTTATTTGGCAGATAGTTTTACAGATTTCTGGCGTCGCTGGCACATATCACTTTCCAGTTGGTTCAGGGACTATCTTTACTTTCCTCTCGGCGGAAATCGCAGGACCACTACAAGGGTATACTTCAATTTGGTAGTAGTGTTTCTGCTGTGTGGATTGTGGCATGGAGCGAGCTGGACATTTGTACTATGGGGGGCGTACCACGGAGCAATATTGGTTTTTGAACGGTCGATGGGCAAAAAAACAGTTTACAGGAAATTGCCCCGCCCGATACGGGTGCTGTTTACCTTTGTGCTGCTGTTGTTTTCCTGGGTACTATTTCGCGCCGATAATATATCCGGGGCATGTCAATATCTTGGCGTGATGTTCGGCGCCGGCGGCGGTTCGACTCTGCTGGCAGCCCAAATCTATGCTCAGGGCCATCTTATTACGATGGTTATATGCGCCTTACTTATATTCCAGCCGATACAGGCCTTTGATTTGGCAAAAACAATTACCTGGCCCAAAGCGGTTATACTAATTCTTTTGTTTTGTTTCTCACTGATGACTATCTTTGTACAATCCTTTAATCCGTTTTTGTACTTCCAGTTTTAAGGACGATTTCAGTGACAGAAGTTAAAAGAAAAGATGTTTTTCTAACGCTGTCCTTTATAGTGATTATTTTTAGTGTACCACTGACCCAGATATTGATTGAACTGAGCCGGGGCCAAAGGCCTTTGCTTGCGGAACTGTTTGTGCAAAAGCCGACAAAGGCCAACCTTAGAGTATTTGAGAAGGAGATGGAGGAGACCTGCTGGTTTTCACAAAAGCTACGGCCATGGATGCAATATCTACGATTTATTGTGCTCAAAGACACCGGTGATAAAGCGATTATGGGTCGGGACGGCTGGCTTTTTTATAAACCGGCGGTACAATACCTCACCCAGAGATGGCCGGAGCCAAATGGTTCAGGAAACGGCAAAAGCGATTGCTTTTGTGCTATTCTGTCATTTCGCGACCAATTGACGGAACGAGGAATTCAACTGCTGGTGGTTCCCGTACCGAATAAGGCAAGTATCTATCCACAGAAGCTTGCCTGCCGAGCGAACCGGACTAAACAGCCGGTCAATCCCTATACACTGGAAATTATCTCTAAACTCGAAAAAGCCGGCGTAGAGGTGGTTAATCTTTTCGAAGTCTTTTCTCAGGCATCGGGCATCGAGAATCAGGAATCAATGTACTATCTGCCGCAGGATACACATTGGTCACCGCACGGTATGCGCACAGCGGCAAAAGTGGTGGCACGAAGAATTCTTGACCTGGGCTGGGCTGGCAAAGGTGCGGTTGAGTACGATTTAAAACCAGTAACAATCGAGCGATATGGTGACGTTCTCCAAATGATACAGGTTCCACAGATTAAACGCTGTTTCGCACCACAGCAGGTACACTGTACACAGGTTGTCGATACCGATGACGGCCGGCTTTATCAGGATGAGAGGGATTCGGAGATTCTTGTTCTTGGCGACAGTTTCCTGCGCATATACGAGAAGGGCGAGCCCGGCTCATCGGGATTTATTGCACACCTTGCCTGTGAACTTGGGTTGCCACTGGCTTCAATTGTTAATGATGGAGGAGCGTCAACACTTGTACGCCAGCAGTTGAGCCGAAGGCCCGATTTACTTTCCAACAAAAAACTGGTAATCTGGGAATTTGTCGAAAGAGACATCCGTTTTGGAACTGAGGGATGGCAGCAGATACCTTTGCCTGGAGACTCCGGCGAGTCGATAACTGATAAATAGTTGTAAGCCGTAGAACTTATTGATTACTAAAAATGATGGAAACGACAAAGGTTTTGCTAATAAACTCGAAATATTGATTTATGTGTAAAGGAAAGCAGTATGCTGTTTGAGGTTAAGCAGGTCGACAGAAAATTCTATGAAGAGAAATTACAGCAGTTTCTGCCGGACAAAATAATTGATGTGCACACACATGTCTGGCTGAAAGAGTTCAGCTCTGGCGATGAAAGCGCCCCCAGAAGAGTTACATGGCCCAGCCGGGTGGCCGCCGAGAATCCGGCTCAAGACCTTGTGGAAACCTATAAGCTGCTGTTCCCAGGAAAAAAAGTTACACCTCTTATGTTCACAACGGTTGCTCCTCGTGAGAATCTTGAGCAGGCCAATACATACATAAGACAATGCGCATCAAAATATAAATTTCCATCTCTTATTTTTTCCGACCCACTTTGGAGCAGTGAACAGCTCGAACAAAAAATCATCGAAGGCGGTTTTCGTGGTGCAAAGTCATATCTTTCGTACAGTCCGGACGATATACCGCAGAGTGAGATTTGCATTTTTGATTTCTTTCCTCATCATCAGCTTGAGGTTGCCGACGAACATGGGTGGATAATTATGCTGCATATCCCGCGCCACGGACGGCTGAAAGACCCGGTGAACCTTGCGCAGATGATTGAGATAGAGAAACGATATCCAAATATCAAGCTGATAATTGCTCATGTGGGCAGGGCTTATTGTATGGAGGATGTGGGCGATGCTTTCGAGGTACTTGCCGATACCGAAAATATGATGTTTGATATCAGTGCCAATACTAACTCTGAGGTGTTTGAGAGGCTGATTAAAGCCGTGGGACCTAAACGAATTCTGTTCGGCTCTGACCTGCCGATTCTGCGGATGCGAATGCGTAGGATATGTGAAAATGGCATGTATGTAAACCTCGTACCTAAAGGGCTTTACGGTGATGTCAGCGGGGACAAAAACATGCGTGAAGTTGACGACGTCGAAGCAGTGAAAATGACGTTCTTTATGTACGAAGAGATAGATGCCTTCCGTCGCGCAGCCGAGGCAACGGGGCTGAGCAGTGAGGACATTGATGATGTCTTTTACAATAACGCACATCGGATAATATATGAATGACATAAGTGGTTTTTCTTTAGAGTTTCTGGATTACCTGGCATTCGGTGCATATTTTGTGGTTCTTTGCTTTATCGGATTCTGGGTTGGAAGAAAAGAAAAGACAAGTTCAGACGAGTATTTTTTAGCCGGCCACACACTGCCCTGGTATGTAGTTGGTGGTTCTTTTGTCGCTTCGAATATCAGCACAGAGCATTTCATCGGCATGATTGGGGCGGCTTTTGTATATGGTATCTGCGTAGCAATGTCGGAATGGGGCAATATCTTCTCTTTTAGTCTGCTGATATGGTTTTTTATCCCCTTTTTGCTGGCGGCGAAAGTATTCACCACGCCGGAATTTCTGGAAAAACGGTTCAACCCAACGATTCGCCAGTTCTTTGCAGTTATTACGGTTATAACTAATGTGGTGGCATTTTTGGCGGCTGTTCTTTATGGGGGAGGTTTGGCCCTGCATAAACTTTTCGGCTGGAATTTGTGGTTCGCCATAATAGCCCTGGGTGTAGTGGCAGGCAGTTGGGCGATATACGGCGGGCTAAAATCCGTGGCGTGGACAGATTTTTTTACTGTTATCATTATGATAGGCGGCGGCATCATGGTAACTATTCTCGGCCTGTATATGCTCAGCGGCGAATCAAATTCATTGGTTGAAGGATTTCGAGTAATGCTCGAAAGAAACAGCGCCAATGAGGGGCTATGGAGGCAGGTTGTTGAGCGTAATGCCCAAAATATTGTTCATTTGGATAGTTACAACCGCCTTTCAGTTATTCAGCCGATGACCCATGCTGTTACGCCGTGGCCTTCACTTATCTTCAGCATTTTCTCAGTCAGTATCTGGTATAACGTTATCAATCAATTTATGATTCAGCGTGTGCTCGGAGCAAAAAACGCATACCACGCCCGCATGGGAATAGTATTGGCTGGTTATATGAAGATTCTTATGCCGGCCATAGTTGTTTTGCCGGGACTGATACTCTTCGCGAGGTATCCTGAAGTAATGAAATTGCCCTGGAGCCAAATCCGGCCCGAAGCGGACAAAGGATATATTACGATGCTGCAAACCCTTGTTCCAACAGGGCTTAGGGGGTTATTTCTGGCCGCTCTTTTCGGCGCTATTCAATCCACAGTCAACTCCGTTTTAAACTCCACCGCAACTATTTTTACTCTTGATATTTACAAGCGAATGTTTCGAAAAGATGCGGCGGAAAAACAGCTTGTGCGTATGGGCATTTGGTCTTCAATAGTTATACTGGTTATTTCGATAGTCCTTGCAAGATACATTGAAAAGTTTGGGGGAAGTCTCTTTGTTTATATCCAGACACTGTATGCGTTTTTTGCCCCACCGTTTGGAGCGGTGTTCCTGCTGGGCATTCTTTTCAGAAGAATCAACGCCAAAGGCGCTAGTACAGCTGTTTTTTCAGGATTTGTATTCGGTATCCTGATGAAGGTATATATTCAGGTTGTGCCCGGCCATGTGCAGTGGCTTGAGCCTTATGCTATGCAGGGAATTATTAACTGGGCTTTTTGTACGATAATCTGCGTTTCTGTAAGCCTTATGACAGCCAGGCCCCGGCCGGAACAAATAACCGACCAGCTGACTTTCAACTGGAGAAAACTCAATATATTCGACGGCCTGGGGTCAAGATGGTACGGCAATGTTGTGTTTTGGTGGGGCATTTTTGTGCTGCTTATAATACTGCTGGTCGTTATATTTTCAGGATTGTTTTTGTAGAAAGCCTCAATACGAGGTTAAAATGGCACAAGAAATATCATAAGGCGGTTTATAAAAATAGAGCTTTTTAGTTCTTGCGTCAGGATTTTTGATGCTTTATATTTATGGCCAGAGGTTTTGTTTAACCGGTTAAGATAATTTTTATGAATGTAAGGTGTTATTATGGCAATACTTGAACCTATTCGCAGTCGGTATTCGTGCAGGGCCTACCAGGATAAGCCCATAGAGCAGGAAAAACTGGATGAGATTTTTGAGGCGGCGAGGCTTGCGCCATCAGCGAAAAACCTTCAGGATTGGCGATTTGTGGTGGTTAGGGATTCAAAAACGAAGGTCAGACTTGCGGAGGCTGCGAATAATCAGACGTTTTTAAGTAAGGCGGGTGTGATTATCATAGCGTGCAGCAATAACAAGTATATTATGGCTGGCGGTCAGGCGGTCGGGCCGATAGATGTAGCAATTGCACTCGAACATATCTCCTTGCAGGCAGCGGAGTTAGGATTGGGGACGTGCTGGATTGGGTCTTACAGGGAAGAAAAAGTTCGAGAAGTAGCGGGTATTCCTGACGATATAGAGATAATCGAGCTGATGGGACTTGGATACCCGGCTGATAAGCGGAAAGAACCAAAGCGCCAGCCGATAGAAGATATAGTATGCTACGATAAGTGGCGGTTTTAGACGGCCGTAAGTCTTTTGCAGACAACAAGATAAGCAGCTCTTTATTATCAGGATATGGGGATGTGGTGTAACGGGAGCACGCCGCGGTCGCATCGCGGAAATGAGGGTTCGATTCCCTTCATCTCCATTTTATTGTGGGGTTCGGGGAGGGTGTAAAGGTGGCAAGCCGTGATTTGGAGCAGCCTTGTTTTTGGGCTGAAAATGGGGGTGGTTTTGTGTGGGGGGATTTGGGGTCCCATCGATTCTGGGCTAAAATCAAGGGTGGGGGGGGAAAAAAAGACGAAAAATTGAAAGAAAAGACGAAAAAACGAACAAAAAGTTAAAAAAAAGAAAAAAAGGAAGAAAAATTGAAAAAAAAGATGCAAAAAGATGTGCATTTTGCGGTGTGTTTTCAAAATCGGGCATTTTTCTGGTGCGTGGGTAAGATTGGGTATTGCGTCGGAAATAGCTGGTGGTTGTAGTTGAGTAAAATGTTAAAATGGGTAAGATAGGCACTTTAGGAAAACTTTATATGTGGCATACAGGGGTGGGGTGAAAGAGGAAAAAATGGGGCTGTTAACTGAGTAGATATATTGGATTGAAAAAGTCGGCGGCAGGAGAAAGAAGGGAAGTCTTTTGGATGTAGTGGGGATTGAAGTCAGGGGTGAGTGTGATGTTGTAGAATGATTTGGGTGTCGGATTGATGGCTTGGGTTGCGGTTGGCGTTGGTTGCCACGGATGTCGGAGGACGCCTCGCCTGTGTCGAGGCTTTGGGAGTTTGTTGGAGGATATTGCTTTGCCAAGATAGCTTCGCTTGTTGAAGACGTGAACTGTTGTTGCCGGGGGCCTCAATGAGGCTCTTACAGTATTTCGGAAGTGCCAAGCGCCGGAGAAAATAGAAATAGTCCCCTTCGGCAAACTCAGGGTAAACTCACTGAAGGCTACAACAGATTCTTGAGCCTGGTCATTCTTCAGTAACTTCGAAGCAGCAGCGGTCGAGGAGGGCGAAGTCTGAGAAATTAACTACCGAATCATGGTTAAGGTCGGCGCCATCACACCAATGCGGCTTGTCGCAATCAGTTTGGAGCCAATAAGATGAAAGAACAGCTAATTGCTCGAACTTGTTATTGATTATCCTGATTGTGTCGGTGCCGTAAAATTGTTGGCCGGTAGTTAAGCTGCCTGTTACCTTTAGCTCAATGCTCTGATCATAGCTTGTTATAGTACTGCATAAATCAGAGCGATTGAAGGTAGCTTCAACACGGACTAAACCCTCGTCATTAAGCAGGACAATCAGGTTGTATGATTTGATGTCGTATGGCTCAATCACAGCCGGTGTATTGACATCAACATCGTTAACGTCAAAATCTTCAGGCAGAACAAAATGCGCCTTGACCAATTGGCCGCCGCTGCTTAGATTCAGCGCCTGCGGTGTAAATTTCATTGCTACTTCGAGCGGCGGCAGAAAGTCCTTTTTTATAGCTAAGCTGTGTTGTTCTCCTGCGCTAATGGCGGTAAAATTGCTATTAGGAGAAGGGATATTACATTGGCCAAATTCGTTCCATCCCCAAGCGACAATCGAGCCATCGGCCTTAAGACCCAGATTGTGGAAAAATCCTGCGGCGATTGCGATAAAGCCGGTGTTAGGTTCAGGGACGTCGCATTGGCCCCAGTTGTTGTCTCCCCATGCGACGAGCGAACCATCGGATTTAAGGGCCAGGCTGTGCGTTCCTCCTGCGGAAATGGCTGTAAAGCCGCTGTTAGGTTCAGGGATATCGCATTGGCCCCAACTGTTGCCCCCCCAAGCGACTATCGAGCCGTCGGCTTTAAGGCCCAAACTATGCCGTCCTCCTGCACTAATGGCGATAAAGCCGCTGTTAGGCTCTGGGATATCGCATTGGCCCCAGCTGTTGTCTCCCCAGCCGACAATCGAGCCATCTTCCTTAAGGCCCAGATTGTGGTGCCCTGTGGTGGTGATAGCGGTAAAGCCGCTATTTGGTGATGGGACATCGATAGTTTCTCCCCATGCGATTAGCGAGCCATCGACCTTGAGGCCGAGACTGTGGTACCTTCCTGCGCTAATGGCGATAAAATCGCTGTTAGGTAAAGGAATCTCACATTCGTGGAGTTTATTTACGCCCCAAGCAACGAGCGAGCCATCCTCTTTAAGGGCCAGGCTGTGTTCCCATCCTGCGGCGACGGCGATAAAATCACTGCTAAGGTCCGTTCGGACGAGTTGCATTCCCCATACGATGATTGAGCCATCGTCTTTGAGACCAAGACTGTGTGATCCTCCTGCGCTAATAGCGGTAAAGCTACTGTTAGGCTCTGGGATATCGCATTGGCCACGGCCGTTGTCTCCCCAAACGATTAGCGAACCGTCGGCCTTAAGGCCCAGACTGTGCCGGCTTCCAGCGCTAATGGTGATAAAGCCGCTGTTAGGTGAAGGTATATCACATTGTTCATAGTTGTTGTCTCCCCATGCGGCAATCGAACCATCGTCTTTAAGACCCAGACTATGCATACCTCCTGCGCTAATGGTGATAAAGCCGTTGTTAGGGTCAAGTATATCGCATTGACCGAAGTTATTGTCTCCCCATGCGGCAATCGAACCATCGTCTTTAAGACCCAGACTGTGCCGGACTCCTGCGGCGACGGCGACAAAGCCGCTGTTAGGCGAAGGGATATCACATTGGTCATAGTCGTTGTCTCCCCAGGCGACTATCGAGCCATCGGTCTTAAGGCCAAGGCTGTGATCCCCTCCTGCCGCGATTGCGATAAAGCCGCTGTTAGGCAAAGGGATATCGCACTGGCCATAGTAATTTTCTCCCCAAGCGACTATCGAGCCATCCTCCTTTAGGCCCAGGCTGTGTCCCCCTCCTGCGCTAATGGCTATAAAGCCGCCATTAGGTGAAGGGATATCACATTGGCCAGCCCAGTTTACTCCCCAAGCCACGAGTGAGCCATCCTGATTAAGGCCAAGACTGTGGTAGCCTCCTGCGGCAATGGCGGTAAAGCCACTGCCAAGGTCTGCTCTGATGACATGGTTTCCCCAGCCGACAATCGAGCCGGCAGAAGCCGCATAAGAGGAAAAGAGCGGAAAAATACAAACAGCCGCCAGAAACAATTGAATTTTGGTCTTTCGACTAAACCCGAGGTTCATTACTTTCTCCTCTCGAAAAAAAGTTACTGTTTTATATATAGATACCGCAGTAAGGTTTGGCTAAACTAACGGGAAAAG
>Ga0272442_10003007_pt1 | contig 23924 bp, 5 predicted proteins | sample SSMForm2O_FD_200262 | JGI IMG/M metagenome (GOLD analysis project Ga0272442, IMG submission 200262) | Marine sediment archaeal communities from Little Sippewissett salt marsh, Falmouth, MA, United States - SSM-Form-2O | ecosystem: Environmental > Aquatic > Marine > Wetlands > Sediment ...
CTCGGATTACATCGACTTTTCCGGCGGCATCAAGGAAATGGACATGAAAGATATCAAGTCAATAGGCGACAGGATACAGGACGTGGACTCATTGCTGAGCCAGTATTTAAAGGGGCTGGAGATACCCAAATTCGATCTCAACCAGTTCCAGAAGATCGCCGATGATTTTTCTCAGTCCTTCAAGGATGTCAAGGCCTCTATAGAGTTAAACGACTTTCTTTCAGCCATGGCCAAAAAGAACCAGGATTTCGGATTCCATGACATACCCGAGCCTCTTGTTTTTCCGGAGGGCATGGCCCCGGATCTGAAGAACATGGCATGGGTCAAGGAGCCCGTGGAGTTCAAATTCGATAACGTGACGCTCAGGCAGAGCCTCGCCAAGCTGGATCTTTCCAAGCTCATCAAGGTCCAGAGGACGTTCTTCCCGAAGATCAAGCCGTTCGGCTTTACGGGGCTGCTGGTCTTCCTGTGCGGGAGCCTTGCCGCGGGCGTATTGGCGGCATTCGGGCTTATTGGGCCGGACCTGGCTGTTTCTCTCATCAAGGATGCCGCGATCGCTGGATCGCTGCTGGCTGTAGCCGCGTTCGCGTACAGGGGATTTCTCTCGCGCGTCAAGAACGGGGACATCATAGACATGAGGTTCTGGACCGTTAACGACCCGGACCTGGCTGGCAGAGTTACGGCTTCTTTCAGGAAGGATGGAGTTACGGACAATACCGGAGTGCTCATAGTGGACGATATACAGGACATGAGCACCGAAGACTTCAGGAGGCTTATAGACGCCAGGACCGATCTGGACGACGCGCAGAAGAGGTTGAGTGCGGGCCTTTTCGATATATCAGGGATGTGGTTCGACGAGGGGAATAATATTCTCTACCTGAAAAGCAGGGGGCCGCTCTACGCTTCAAATCTTTTCACGAGGAACAACGTCTACGTCAACAACGCCCTTTATGATAAGGGGACTGACAGGATCTTCGTCCATAGGAACGCGGCGAGGAGCTCGGAGCTCGGTTTCGGCCTGGTAATGGCCCACGAAAGGGGGAAGAGGGACTTCCTCAACAGCCGCCTTCTTACAAGGCTCTTCGGATGGAAGGTCGCGGAGCTCGTGGGCAGCCTTTATGAGCTCTGGTTCCTGCTGACGTACCGTTTCAGGCTGCCCACGTTAAGGGGCATGCTTACGGGAACGTCAGGCTCGGTGTTAATGGCGGCGCTGGTTTTTCCCGTACTGAGCATGTTCACTTCCGCGTTCCTTACACCGTTCAGCCTGGTATATTTCTATATTTTGTCGGCAGTGATCGTTCCATTAGCGCGTTTAGCTCTTGAAATACGTATCATGGCCGCGTGGGCCTGGTCCAGAATAAAGGGCTTTTTCACGGTGAGAGCGGCCAGGACGCCCGGCGAGCTCCGGAAAAGATCTTTTCTGCGCAACATGCTCATATGGATGCTTTCGTTCGCGGTCTCTGGGCTTATTCATTTTCTGGCGTTCCTTGCCCTGAACAGATCGGTCGAGGGTCCGCCTTCAGGGATGCGGGGCCCGGGTATAGAGGAAAGGGGGCCGCCGGCGGTAAAAGCCGGGGAAACGAAGATAGCCGCGGGCGTGGCCTTCGCGGCCGGCATCGCGGGTATTATCGCGGGGCTGGCGGTGGCTTCGCCAATTCTGCTCGCGGCAGCGGGGTACATTTTTCTCGCGACGTTCCCACTTGTGGCTCAGGCGGTGAAGGCGCAGAGAGTGCAGAGGGAAAAGGCCGTCGACAGGGCCGCGGCGCCGGAAGACACTTTCGCCCAGATACAGGCGAAGTTCGGGCCCGTCATAGGCCCGCTCGTTTTTATACACGAACTGGTCCACAGGGCCACCGGAAGGCTCGGCATTGGAAAGCTCGGCCGCTCGGGTCGCGTTCTCGATGAAGGGCTGGCCTATGCCGTGGAGTATGCTGTGGCGTTGCCGGTGATAGCGTTAGCAGCTTTATCCCTCGGTATGCGCATATTGTTCGTCGCTATCACTTCAAGGGCCGCGAGGGCGCCTCCGGCGCCGTCTGCTGAGCCTCTGATCGTCGCTGCCCCGGCAGAGGGAGTGGTCGTCAGGTCCGCTCTTACCCCCGCAACGCGGGTAAGGTCGGGCATTGAGCTGCAGCCGGAGGAGATAGAGGCCCTGGTGGAAAGGATGACAGGCCAGATGCAGCACGTGGTGAGCATGCATCCGTCATTTTTGGAAAGCTCCCTTAACAATATGGGCGTTGTATGCCCCGTCGGTCAGATGGATGTTATCGAGGTCAGTTACCGGGCGCATGGCATAAACAAGGATGTCTTCCGCGTGGATATAACGAAAAAGGACGGCACAAAGATACAGTTCACGCTCGCTCTTAAGACCGAAAGAGAAGAGGACGCGGTACTTTTTGAGGAAGGCGAGCTTGAGGCGCAGGAAAAACTCCAGGGTACGGGCCTTGTTCCGCGGCTGGGCGGTGTTTTTCACATTGAAAAGACCGATAAAGGTTACGGCGGCGTATCCTGGGAGCAGCCTGAGGGCAGGAAGAAGGATTTTACGACCATAGCGATAGAGGAGTTCATAGAGGGGCCGACGGCGGCTGAGCTCCTTGACGAAAATGACGAGCTTGATGCCGACACAAGGGCCAAAGCCGTCACTGCCTGGATGAGGATATTCTTCGCCCTTAATGGCATTAGGACTGAGGGGAGTTTCTCCGCGCCGTACGACATACACATGAACAATGTTATCGTCAACGAGAACAGTTCCGACAAGAGTATTGTAGCTATTGACCTGGGCAGGCAGAAGCAGTATTACAGGCTAGACCAGTACCTCTCCGTGGTCCTTTACCATTACGCCGACGAGGCCGCGGCCGCGCTGTCCGTCCTGCCGGCGTTGTGGCCGGATATAGACTGGAATAAAGCCCTGGAGCAGGTCAAAAGATACGTCCAGGGAATAGAAAAGACATATTTTTCCGGGGAGGAAAGCCCCGAAAAGCTTGCTGAAAGGAAGATCAGGCTCGACGACATATCCTGGACAAAAGCCGATATCGACAGGATCTTAAGCGCGGCCTCTAATTATTCTGCGGGGCCTGAGCGGGCGGCGAAGCCCGCTGAGCCTCCGGCTGAAGTTCAGGCTGGGGAAGAGGCTGTTGAGGCGGAGCTTGAACCTCCGGCCCGCGAGTCGGGGCTGGATCTTCTGCGGCGGACCATGGATGAGTATGATCTTCATCCGGCGGACCTTGTTGAGGTGATGAGTGGTTACAAGAACAGTAAGGGCCAGCTCGGCGACCTTAGCAAATGGGTTGTTAGGAACATAAGGCCTGAAACGGTACTTTCGGAAGACAAAGAAGGCATCATTCGCCGGATAGCTGAATATCCGGACATAGAAAAAATATCCGATACCGTATGGGGCAGAATAGATCTTAATCTTATCCCGGTCAATGCCCGAAACAACATCCACAAGAGAATAGCGGGTCTTATATCCAAGCTGGAAAGGGAGATCAACAGGGTCATCGGAGACGAGCGCCTCGCTAATTCCCACATGGCCTTGCTGTTGAAAGTGAAGAGGTTGAATGATACCAGAGCGTTGTCCGACAGTGAGAAGGAAGAGGCACTGCAGGAACTTTTAAGCGTCAGCACGGACGCGCTCATGAGCGAGGAAGCCCTTGCCCTTGTCAGGGATGAGCTGATCTGGTTCATCAAGAACGCGAAGAACAGGCACAAGCTTATGGCAGTCAACGTTGCCCGTGAATTCGGTTTGCTCAGGCCCCGCAGGACGCTTAATTTGGGGGAGCGCTACAAGGCCAAAGGGGGCATTGATAAACCTATCATGATCGCCATAACAAATGAACTGGGGATTGATAAGTCGGAGATCCTCTTCATAGAGGAAGCCTCCTCGGAGATACCGGTCGAGATGCCCGGCGAAGACTCCGCCGAGTTCGAAATGGACGTCGAGGCGCTGGAGGTCACGAAAATACTCCCGAGGAATATATACTGGCAATACCTTTATAATACTCCGGCGGAAAGGGAAGAGTTCATAAAGAGGATCAGGAACCTGTCCGGGCTGACCGGATTCATCAAGGAGCATTTCAAAGAACTTTATCCCAAAGCCGAAGTGGTCTCGATAATAGTTTTTGGAAGCTACATGTACCCGCTGGGCAAAGAGGTCAGGGCGTCGGACGTGGATATAGCTGTGGTGGTCGACGGGGACGTCACGCAGGAGGAGCTCTGGCGGCAGAAAACCCACCTTTTCAAGATAGCCTTGCCCGAGACGGTTTTCTCTGAAGAGGCCAGGGCGAGCGGGAACGTGGTGGAGGTGGCTGACATCACGCCTCTTCATATAAGGGATTTCAGCGACCCTGAAGCCAGGAACCCCCACGGGCCTTTCTGGCTCGCCTACGCAAACCGTTTCGGGACGGGCGTACCCTTATATCTGAGGGACGGGGCCAGTAATGATCCTTTTATGCGCGAGCCCACGCATGGCAGCCTCCTCGCGAAATCGGTGGAACTGATCGACAAAGGCATGTTCAAATACGCTGAACAGCTTCAGAACCATCCCCGGACCGCCTGCAGCAAGCTCGTCAAGCGCACGATAGAGGCGATAGCCCTGCTTCACATAATAGACAGGACCCTTGTCGAAGAGGATTTTTTCGTGGAGTACCAGAACCTGTTCAAGGAATACCTTGAGGGGGAGGAGATCGAAGAAGTAAGAAGAGAGGAGTTCACAAGGAGGTTTTTTGAACTTTTGACAAGGGACGCCTCCAGGCTTATAGGCTGGGCTGAACATAGAGCCACGGATACCGGCAGGATAAGCAGGGAAGACGCGCTGAAGTTCTCCTCGATAATGAAGCGCAGGATAAGGGATATGGCTTTTCTGTTCGGCCTGCCCGTGCCGGACGGGTTCACGCCGGCCCCTGAAAATGAGCCTTTTATCATGGCGCTTCAAAACAAGCTTGCCGCGACGGGCGAAATCATGGAGGCGGCCGAGGCTGATCTTAGAAGCCTGTTCACGGCGCAGATGAGAGGAGAGGACATTTATTATATTTTCAAGAGGCTGGCCGTTAGCGGCGGAGCATTGGGCAGACTTGCGGATAAAGTAGGCGCACGGTTCAAAGAAATTCGGCCGGAGGCCATAGAAAAAGAAAAACTGATGGATTTTCTCGCCGCGCAGGGGGAGATCGCCGAGCTTACACCGGAAGATGTTGAGCGTTTGCAGGACGAGATCAATATAGCCGGAAAGGAGAGGGCCCTGAGAGAAGCAGGAGCACAGGTAGAAGCGGCCAAAGGCGTTATAGGTGACCTCAGGCAGGATAACCCGGATCTTATCGTCATGCCGGGCTCGGAATTCTTTATCGCGCAGCAGGAGCCGGTCATTAGAAGCACTTCCCGAAAGCTGCACAGGGATTACGGCCAGGAGACGCTTCCGTACAGTTACAAGTACGGCGAAGATTGGAAAGATAATCTTCTTCTTCTTATGGAGGAAAGGGTGGTCCCCGCGTTCGAAAAGGAAAGAGAAGCGAAAAAAGATCCGCGGATGCTTTTATATTTGCCGATAACCCAGGATGAAAGGGAAAAGATATTCGATAAGGGAGGGCTTCTTGAGAAATACGCGCACCTGGCGGAGTTCATAACGGTAGTTATCGAGTCGGATATCCCGGCGAACGGCATGATAGACAATGTAATGCATATAGTCCTGGCAAAGGCTCTTTTAAATTATCAGAGATTTGAAAAGGGGACCTATTCCAGGGCGGCGGCTGACAGGGTTTTGGGGTTGGTGGGCACTGTGACGGAGCCGGGTTCCATTGATCTGGCAAAATACGGGGAAAACCCGGAACAATTAATAAAGGATATAATAAACGGTTTGGTAATCCTGAGGATCCGAAAGATCGATTTCACAGAACTTCAGGAGTGGAAGAGGACGCAGGACGCTGTATTAAGGGCCCTGTAATCATGTTCTTTAAAAAATGTTTTGTCATAGGTTGTAAGGCATTGTATTTAAAGAATTTATATGGAGGGGAACCGTCCCCTCTAAAGAAAAGTTAGGGTTTAAAAAAGTGAGCAAGTTAAAATTGCAACTTATAATAATAGGGGGTAAACTTAAGGTAGAGAAGTGTGTATATATAATAGTAAAAAAGTAGCTAACTTTTGCTCTAACAGAAAAGTTCGAGGTCTTTTTTTGTGCGGACTAAATAAAAATATTTATTAAGTATTAAACAGGTGATCTCATGAACAGGTGGCTGAAAAAACATATGACGTTGAAAAAGGCGATTGCAGTTATCGCGGTCTTCTTTTTCGGCGCTACCTACATACTTAACGACGCGTGGGCGGCCGTTGGGGGCATGGGAGAGCCTTTTTCTTTTGATGAACGAGGGATTAAGGATATAGACGTTGAGACATTCACGATCCCGCCACATATGGGTATCATAAAATACCATCACAAAGGAGATCCCAATAAGGTGCTAGTTCATATTCAGGACGCACATTGTAATTATACGGCGCAAAAGAAGATATTCGATATCATAGAGTATCTTAACAAAGAATACGGTATCAGGATGGTAAATCTTGAAGGTGGGGCAGGTCAGTATGACCTGACGGATTTCACGGGGATACTGGATGAGAACATAAGATCAAAAGTAGCGGATTATTTCCTGAAATGGGGAAGGATCAACGGAAGCGAACTATTCGCAATAGAAAAACCGGGCGTTATAGATCTGTGGGGGGTTGAAGATACCGATCTTTACATAAAGAACCTTGATGTTTACACGGATTCCCTTTCCTACAAAGCTGAAGTAAAGAAGTATATAGAACAGATCGACCATGTTCTCGAGAGACTGAAGAGTAAGATATATTCTCCAGAGCTTTACGAGATCGACTTGAAATACGCCGAATACAAGGCTAACAAGGTCGAGTTCAAGGATTACCTGTCGTTCCTGATGGAAAAGTCCAGGCTCAAAGGCATAAACATAAAATCATACCCGAACATATACCTTCTGAGCCAATCAATGGAGCAGGAGGGCAGAATAGATTTTAAACAGGCTAACCTCGAAAGGGACGCTTTGATCGATAACATGCAGAAAGTGCTTTCAAAAAACCAGCTTGAGGAACTTGTAAGGACTACTATATCTTTCAGGAACAGGGATATATCCCAGAACGTGTTTTACGAGTACCTGATAAAGACAGCGAAAGAAGCGAACCAGGATCTGGACGATTACCCGCAGCTAAGGGAGTACATTGTTTACGTTTCACTTTATGACGCGGTTGATAAAACAGCAGTGATGGCCGAGATCGAAGACCTCGAGAAGGAAATAAAGGAGACTCTGTACAGGAACGAAGAGGAAAGGAAGCTTAACGAGCTGTCCAAAAACCTCGTTCTCACGAAGAACATGTTCGATATAGCATTCACAAGAGAGGATTACAGGTACTACCTGAAGAACAAGGCGTCTTTCGACGTTAGAAATTACGTTTCCTTCATCAGGGAGGAGGCCCCTAAGTACCATATAAACGCGGACCTTGACCCGGATGTGAACAGGCTTGACGAGTTTAGGCGAAGGATCTTTGATTTCTACGATTATTCATTTAAAAGGGACAAGGTGTTCATTGAGAACATGAAGTTCTCCGGCGAAGACATAAAGACGGGCATACTGGTCACCGGCGGCTTCCATACCGATAATATGTGCGAACTCCTGAAAGAGAATGATATTTCGTATATCTCGATCATCCCCAGCTTCAAGATAGATAAAGGGTACGAATGCCCGTACTTCGAGATACTTTCCGGGGGCGTAAGCCCGGTGGAAGAGTCTATAAGCTCTTCGGTAGCGCTTATACAGGTCGCGGATTTTCTCAGCCCGCTCGGCGAAGATGTTTACGGCAAAGAAAAAAGAGAAGTGTTCCGCATGGCCAAGCTGGTGATACAGGAGAGATTCGCTTCAGACAATGATCTTGCCGTAGAGCTTGATGACGGACGCTTCATGGTCATAGGCCTCGTCGACGGATCGCCGACTTTCAACATAAGTACGGAAAAAGGCGATGCCGAAAACATCGCCCCCGGGGAAAAGTTCGAGTTGAACGCTGTCGGGATTACTGCCGCGTTCAGCGAGATCGCTCAGGACAGGAAGATTGCGGCGGCCGAGGAGAAGGACAGGAGGCGGCTTGACGAAGAAAGCGAGCCGATAATCGCCGCGCGCGGGATATTGGAGATGATGCCTGAAGAACGGCGGGGAACATTGAACGGGGCTTTGAATGCCTTGCTTCTCAGGCAGGATGTGGGGGGGGTCCAGCTTATAGATGGACTTGTCGCCGCGCATGCCGGTGGCCAGGGAATATATATACCAATGGCGGTCGATCAGACGGAAGTGCCTTATGTTCTGGTCCACGAGCTTATCGCGGGCGTATACGCGGGTAATGGAACTCTCAGCAGCCACCAGCTGGCTGAGCAGGTTGTCAGCGCTCTCAAGCAGAAAAACACGTCAAGGGTCGCCGAGCTTTTAGAGAAAGCCAGTATGCACGTCTCGCTGCTTGACGAGTCGCCAAAAACAATATGGCAGATGTCTTTGGCGGAAAGGCGGCAGCTGAGAACAAGGGATTACGCGGAAGAAGCCGACCTGGACCTTCCAAAAGATTTCGCCGATCTGCGGAGGACCAAAAGCTATCTTGACGCCCGACTGGAAAGATATCCGGTCACTGAAACACGCAGGACTCTTTTAGGCATGATATTCGTGCCGATCTATAATTTAACCAGGCAGTTCTTGAGAAATCTTCTGGCGAGTCTGAACATCGACAGGGATGACGCCAACAGGATAGCCGGGTTCATCGTGATAGGTGTCCCGCTTTTCGCTCCTATTGTGATGTTCTTTTATCTTATAAAACGGGTTTTAGCGGAGAACCCCGAGGGCGCTGCCCGGATAGCCGAAGCGGCTCCGGACGCGGTGCGCGCTCTTAATTTTTTCCAGAACCCAGTTGTTCTGGGCACCCTGATCGCATTAGCTGCGGCTTTTACCGCTTATAAGATGTTCGTTGCCGTAAAGGGAATGATGAGCCCTCTCCGTCAGGCCCGGAACGAAGTGAAAAAGGAGGTCCGCCAACTCAGAAAAAGCGCGGCCGCGTATTTCGGCGATGAGATCGCAGACCTTTTTTACGGCCCCCTTGATGATCAGGTGACGGCCAGGACTTTCTGGCCCTACGTGGAGAAGAACAGGCAGGAAAACGACACTCAGAGAGAGAGGGCGGACCGCGTATTCGCTATGATCAGTCAGCGTGGATCGACCGCGGAAAAGGGTCAAAAGCGTCCCATGAGCGCGGAATTCTTCGCGGAGCAATTAATGCCGCTAAAGGACGCTCTTCGAGGCCAGGAGGATACCGAATTTTACAAGCGCTTGATGCGCAAGATGGAGAGTTATTCCGTACTGGCATACGAGCTCGCGGACGGTGACGGCACAGTTAGCGCGAAAAGGCTGAAAGAGATAGAGGGGATAGTTGACCGTATCGACGGTAATTACGCCGAGGGCAAAGCGGATGTTAAAAGGGGCATCCCCTACAACGGGCTGCTGGACCAGCGCACTGGAGGTCTTTTACGGTTGATAAAAGTCCTTAACACGGTTTATGAGGATAAAGAGAAGCTCTTCAAGGAAGTAAATGCCCTGCTGGAGATCATAAGGGGCAAAAAGATCAATGAATCCCCGCTAGGCAGTTCGTTTGTTCAGTCATATCTCAGAAGCGTGGCCGCCTTCCTTGGATCAAGGGTCAGAGCGGGAATGGAAGACCCGACTGAGAGAAGGGCTTATATCGAGATCCTGGAGAATTTTCCAATAACCAGGTTGAACGACCCCGGCAGCAATTCATTCATGTATGACAGCAGGACCATGAAAAGCCTTAAGGAAGGGGAATTCAGGGGGCAGACCGCCGGGTTCGTAAGGGATTTTCCGGTGGCGGTAACGGGTAACAGCCAAGACTATAAACTGGCCGGACTTGAGATGGAAAGTTATAAGCTTGAAATCGCTGAGCTGGGAACCGGTCAGCAAAAAAGGCAGGTGATCGAGCTCAAAGCCAAACCCGGAGCGTATCTGGGGGACACCCTTTTAGCTGAACAACGTGTATTTATATCTCTTTCCGACAGGTTGTTTGGCAGGTCGCAGAGGATCAGGGAAACCGGTTACAGTGATTCCGCTGTGGGTAAAAATGAGGCTGAATTCGTGTTCGGAGACATTTTGGGAGATACACTTCAGGCGGACGCGGGTGACGGAAGGGGGGCGCAGCTTCTTACTATTGTCTCGGCCAGGAGCCTGGAAGAAGATGATGTGCAGGCCGCTGTTGAAAGCGCGATAAAGGCGCTTGAAATGGCTCAGGGTAAGCCGGTCGCTGAGGAGGAGAAGCTTGACGAAGCAGGTATTGACTTCACCCGGATCACGCCTGCGGAAGCGGAGGTGTCGCAGAAAGCGCTTTCCGCCCTTGCCGATTACCTGCTCTTTAACGTTTACAGCCAGTCTGAAGATAGAAGGCGGTACACTCCGGACGCCGTAAGGGATCTCCTTGAAAGGACTATTATACCTTACCTTTTAAGGGCTGAGGCGGATGATGAAGTAAGGTCCAGGTTCGCGGGACCGCGTTATCAGTCCCTTGTCGAACCGGTGTTCCTCAATATACTGAAAGATGAAGGGAAGAGAACGCTTTTAGTGAACGCTTTGATGCTTCATTTCGAGGTGAATAACATGGCCTCTCTTGTCGATGGCGTAGCCAGGGATGAACAGGGCCGTCTGACGCGGCTCGACGCTGGGCTCAGGGATACGGCCGTTACGGGACTCCTGGCCAGGGCGGCGGGCGTGGGAACGATCGGCAAGTGGCAGAATGACGATGAGTTGGCCGCGTTTTTGGCGGATGCGGAGGACCCCGGTAAGAACCGCGAAGCTATACAGAGATACCCCGGGAGCCTCGAAGTCGTCAAGTCCAGGACTGTGAGCGCGAGTAAAAGGATAGCTGATCTTACGGCCCCGGCATTGCAGCTTACCGATGCCCAGAGAGCTGTAAGGGACAGGACATTGGGAAGGATAGACGCTGTTCTGGAAGAGTATAGAAAGAGCGGGCTGGATGTCGACAGGGTGAGAAATGCCCTGGCCTTGCCTAAGGGAGCTGAAGACGCGGAATGGTCAAGGGAAAAAGCGATAGACGGGTCGGTAGTTTTTCAGGCGTTGAGGAATCCCACTCTGGCCTTCAAGTTCTTTTTGTCAAAGGTATACGGCCGGGAAACATACTTTCTAGGTTACGACGGGGGGCTCGCGCTTGACGTGGTCGACTTTCTGTTCAACACGGGAAGCATGGGGCTTATTGATGAATATATAATTCATGAAGCCCTGGAGAAAATGGATATTTTTAAGGGCAATGAACAGCTAAAGCACCGCTTTATCGTAGAGCTGACCTCGGCTATTTTTGATTTTGATTTTACATCTCCGGGCGCAACTCCGCTCGGCCGGCAGTTGAGGAAGTTCATCGACAGAAAAGCGGTCGCCGCGGAGCTTGAAGTGCGGGAAGACATCCTTTTCCCCGAGCCCGTTGATAGGGCTTATGCCGACATGCGGGCTGAGAACGGAAGGTTCGCTGCGAGGTGGCTTCTTTATCTGAGGAGCCCTTGGGGGCAGGCCCGTGGATTGAACTATCTTGGGGAGAGGGAGGCCGCGCTGACTACTACTTCTTTCTTCAGTATCGTGATCTTCGGCATAGTAGCCGCAATACTCGAACCGCTGGGAGCGCCGCCAGGCATGATAGCGTCTATCGGCCTTATGGGCTCGATGGTAACGGTACCGGTCGCGCTTAACATGAGGGATCTCGCGCAGGCGATCCCGATGGCGGCCATGGTGTTGGAACCTCTGATCGCTCCCTTGAGGATATTAATCGGAGGTCTGGTCGATTTTATCAAGAACAGGATAGTCCTTGGAAGGCGGGTGGCCCGTGTTATTAACGCGCCTTTGAGCAAGTCTGACACTGTTCAGGTATCAAGAGCGAAACAGGCCTTCGACATAATAAGGCAGAGGTCGCTTTCAGGCAGGAACAGAGATCTCTTGAGGCTGGACGTCCTGCGCGTAAAGCTTGGTCGGCTGGAAAATTATATGAAAAGACTTAAGGGGACCGCCTTTTACGAGGGTGCGGTGGGAAGGCTCGGCAACTATATTATGCTCATGGAGATCCTTTCAGGCGGCCAGGACAGGTACAATGTGACCGAAAAGCAGAAAGAACTTGTGGGGGATATCGTCGAGTCCATCCAGAAGTGGACGGCGAAGGGTATCCATCTGGGGTGGACATTGAACGCCGAAAGGGGCTTTAGGAGGCTCATAGAAGCTCTTATACGGGATAAAGGGGCGGATCAGGCCCTTGAGCGCGTGAATGAGTTCCTTGATGTCTTGTACCGTCAGGCGGAAATGCAGGATTTGCTGACCGATGAATCATTGCCGACGGTCGTTAGATTTATAGATAATATAGCCGCTATAGCGGAAACGCCCGCCATCGGGAATATATTCCCCGATGATCCCGAACTCAGAAAGTTGAATAATCTGGAGGGATTCGTGCGCCAGAACCTGGCCGGCGACAACTTCATCATATCCAGGGAAGGCATGGTCTTACTGGATGAGGGATCGGGCCTTTTAAGGCCTATCGTCCAGAATACCAATATATTCGACGATATGCATATCGCCGTGACCGGCGCTCCGCGCCTGAGCGAAGATGATCTGCTTTCCCTGAGCACCTCTGAGTACAGGCTTGAAAAGGAAATACCCGCTCTGGGGGGCAGGGTCAGATACAGGTTAAGGGGGAGAAGAGGCTCCCTTATGGGCATATATCTTACGAAAAACCCGATATATTTCACATTCGCAAGGACGATTGAATTGAGGGGGGTGGAGAGCAGGTCAACTTTTGAAAGGGGTCCCTCCACAAAAGTGGAAGCCTATGTCGGCGATCTCCTTTCGGACAAGACCGGCAGGTCCAAGGTGATAGTTCTCGCGAGCAGGATGAGAGAATTGCCTGAGGGGGCGGCACAGGAGTACTTCTCCGCTATGGTAAGGGCCCTGGAAGACACCGTGGAAAGGCCCGAGGGAGTGGATATATTCGAGAGGATGACCGAGGAGGAAAGGAAAGAGCTCGAATACAGGCGTACCAGGCCCGACGAGATCCCGGAGATCTTAAAGGAGCTCAGTCTGGTCGAAGGCCAGGTAAGGGGTAATATCGCCAAGGGGCTGAACAACTATGAGGAAGACGCGGCCAGGGAGAGAGTGAAAGCGCGTAAAGACGAAGTCAGTAACAGCGAGTCGGGCCGAAAAGCCGTCGAGCTAGTTAAAAAGAGATGCAGAAGGTTCGTCAGGAGGAACGAGAAGAAGATCCGGAGGGTGCTGGAGTCATACAAGTTCCCGAAGGAACAGATAGATCAGGTCATCGACGCTTTGAGCGATCCCGAGGCGAGTTTCATGTGGTTTCTGGCGCGGGAGCACATCGAGCACACCGAGAAATACCTGCTTGGCTTTGAATCGGCCCTTGCCGTGGATGTCGTGGAATGGCTGGACAGGAAAGGGGACCTGCTTGAGGAATACATATTGCATGAAGCGCTTGAAAGGACTGGGATGTATCATAATAACCCCCAGAAAAAGCACAGGATGAACATAGAGATCACTTCCCGGGTCTTTAACCGTAAAAAGGTGATCAAGGGGATCGAAGAAAAAGCCTTGTTAGTTCCCGGGACCACTCCCCTGGGGGTGGAACTGCGGAACTTCATAGATTCCGCGGCAGAGGCGAAGACAACCGAAAGGATCAGCACGTTCAAGAATTATTTCAGACAGTTCCCGAACATACTATCCAGGATCAAGGATTTTGAGGGCGCTGTAACGGAACCTCTGAAGGATGCCAAGAAGATGGACAGCGGGGAATTCGAGTGGAAAGCGGAGAGCCTGATCGGCAACCTTTCTTATTCCAACCGTGTCGTAAATTACATACGGGGCCTTCAGGACGTTTTCAACCAGAATGTCGGTCGTATGCTTGGGCAGAAGGCGGCGCTTTCCGCTTATAATGAGGTAATGAGGTTATGGGCGGAGCTTTACCTTTATGAGCTGGAAAGGTCGTATCTCAGGGGGGCTGAGAACAATATGACCGTTCTTACCGGCAGCGCCACCGAGGCTATTAAAATACTGCAGGAAAATTATCTGCAGAACGACAGGTTCGGGGCTGAAAGCACCATTGAGGATTATTTCAGGCTGATGAAGCTGCTTGATGTCATTATCATGGAGCTTATGCGCGAAAGGGCGAAGACCGGTGAAGTTCCAGCGGATGCCAGGAACGTCCTGATAGCCGCGTCATATTTCACGGGTATCTTTGACCCGTTCTCAGAGACCGGCAGCGACTGGCTGGGGGTTGTCAGGGGGTATATACAGGATGCTGAGCTGAGGGACGCCATATTCAATAATCCTGTCCTGGCTTCTTTTGATATTAAGCAAAAGATGACCGCCATCAGATGGCTGCTGACAGAAAAGAGCCTCCGCGATGCCGCCGTCAGGGATCCGGTATTCGCCGAAAATTACCTCAGGCACATAGCCGCGCTGGGAACTCCCGGGGTCGTCGTCTCGGAAATAGCAAAGGGCAAGGAACGAAGCCTGATGAACCTGAACGTGGAAAGCTTCAGGAACCAGTATGTTGAGCGCGGCCAAAAGAAGATCTCGCCTATACCTATGGTGGAAGATTTCCGCATGCCTTTCGCCGGCATCGCAGGTAATATAATCGAATTAGACGATGGAACTGTCCGCATCAGGGATAACGGAGCTTTAGAGTTCGTCGAGACTGACAAAAAGGGCAGGGTCACCGGGGTGGTGAAGGACAGCGGCATCGGAGATAAAAAGGTTTACGCGCTGGTCAATTACGGGGAGGCTGAAGCGTCGGCGGGTGAAAGCGGCGCCGGGGGATCGGTATTCAGGAATATTGAAGGAAGGCCTCTGCGTGATTATGAAAAGCTGCTGACTCTTCCGGGGGATCCGGGAACGATGCAGGACGCCCTTCTTGTAAAAGCCAGCGATAACGGTTCTTATTACATCGTTTTGAGCAACACCGGCCTTACAAGCCCTGATGCTGCAGCGAGGACACTGCAGCATTTTCTGGGTCTGATAAGGAAGGATGCCGCGGAAATGGAGGTGAACGTCCGGCGTTCGGAAGAAGAAAGGCAGGCCCAGCAGGAACGCCTCTTGATGGAAGAGGCGCGTGGAAGCCTGATGGGCAAATTGTTCGGGGATGATGGTCAGCTTTTGACAGGTGATCTGGTCGTTACGGATGAGCCGGGAAGTGATTTTATAACTATCGGCCACAGCGGGTTGACTGCCCCGGTGACCGTACGTAAGACCCCCGCGGAAGATCTGCCCGCCGGCATGGATAAAGTAAAAGATAAGATCGGGGATATCCTGGACTCGAAAATTTCCGGCGAAGCGGTTGAAACCCTCGACGATACGCAAATGTCAATACTCAAGGACCTGAGAGGGCGACTTGAGGGGGTAAAAAATATCGTTGTCCTGGAGCCGCACGAGAACATCAGGGGTTATTTCGGGCCGGGAACTCTATATTTAAGCCGTGATTTCTTTGACGAGACGACCGGGGTGAATTATTTGGCCATAATGCACGAGCTTGGTGAATCCGCGGCCGAGGAAGCTCTTTCAGGGTTAAAGGAGGAATACGCTGATATTGCGGGAATACAGGCCCTTACGATGCATACTTTCATGCGCGGCGCGGGCAAAGACGTGAGGATGGCACTTGATACGCTTATCAGGGCCGAGGGGCGGGAGTATGTTGAAAGAATAAGCGAACCCGAGACAATGATCTCAGAACTCCAGAGGGTCCTGAGAGCGGCCGGACGCAGGGAGATGACAGGCAGCGAGATGGCGCTTATACGCTATAATTTCGCTCGTGACACCGGAGGTATCACGGCCAGGTCGAACCTGCGTGTCAGGTCGCGGCTTTTCGGCTTTCAGGACAACCTGGATCCGGATTACAATATGGCCCTCAATCTCCAGAACAGGGCATTGAGGGATAACATGGTAAGAGGAGGCGTTAATATCCATCTGATACGGAACGCGAATATAGATACGATGGGCGGTCAGGCAAAATTCGGACAGGATTGGAGAAGGACGGCGCAGGATCAGGGATTCAAGGGAAGAGTTATGGGCTTCACTGACAAGCAGTCTCTTATGGCGGAACTCGCGGAAGCTGTGTTGTTCGCCGAGGATATGAACAGGAGAGATCCCGCTTCGACCTCCAAGATATCCGTCGCTTGCCAGAAACAGGAAGATATAGATACGGTCAATGAATTCCTGGCGCTTCCGGAAAACCAGAGATACAGGGACTGGATAGTCATAGTTAATGACAGGGTCGAGGATGAGTCAGAAGTGCAGGATATGACGCTGGCCATGATGAAGCTGATATCCGCGGGGGATATATTATGTAACTTGAAAAGGGAGAAGATAGATTACGGCAAATCGCCAGAAGAACTCCAGGATAGCATGAGGGACGCCATGTTGTTCTTCAGGTCCTGGGGGTGCTTCGATTCATATGACGGTGATGTGGTTTTTGAGGCCATGAGCGCGGAAGACCTTGATAGCTTTATGGAAAAGCTTTTCGCGGGCCAGATAATAATGAGGATAACAAGGATAGATTACGAGGAAATAACTGACTGGAATAAAGCCCAGCAGGAAGTCCTGAGGTCACTGTAATATTCAAGCCATCCATTGCCCCGCATTGATCGTTCACATCCAAATTTTTCCCGCAACAACCCATTCAAATTAAGATATAAAAAAGCTATATATACGGCTTGCCAAATTTTTACGTTTATGTTATCCTAATGTTAGTTAACATTTTAAAAAGTAGGATGACTTAGCATTATTTGTACCGTTTATAGTGGCCAAGCTGTAGGCGAAACGGAAAGGGAAAAATGCGCTCTGCGTTTATTAATAAGTTGAAAAAGACAATATTACGGGAGGAAAAAGTGTCTGGGAGATCGGAAAGATCAAAAAAAACCATCAAGATCATATCAGTATTGCTCATACTGGTTTTCATAAATTACATATTTTCACCAACATACGACGCCATAGAGATAAACAGACATCCTGATATGAATCTGCACCCTCAACACAGGGTGTTCAGGCCTTTGATAGACAAGGAATTGGGAGAAAAGGGAATGCTCGAGCTAACTCTTCTCGGCAGATTGAGAAATGACCCTGACATCCTCAGTTCAACGGAAAACCTGATCAAGGATCTTTACGCGAAGATCGTTTCAGCCGCAACTGTAGAGGTATTTTTCTCGGCCGCTCGAAGATTGAGCCTGAAGGATATAAGAGGTGAAAAAGGTTTGGAAAGCGTTTTTTTGATACCGGGGAATGTAGGAGGCACACCCTACTTCGCACAAATATTCCATTACATGGACGGAAGAGAGAAGACAACTATATATACAGAGGAAGAGCTGGAAGGTTATTGTAAAGAGCTGGTTGAAAGAGGGGAGTTTGAGGCGCCGGAGGCGGAAGAGCTGAAAGTGAAATTAATGGGGAGCAGCCTCAGCGACGCGAAAAGCCCCAGGTTCGTAGATCTTCCGGATGAATCGGTGCAGGCTGTTTTAAGTTTCCTTGAAAAAGCGGAAGCGTGGAACATAAAGAACGCTTTTTTGGAAAAGATAAAAGCGAGAAAGGTCATCATTTCGGGAAAGCCCGTTATTTTCGCCGACTCTATAGTCTTGCGGGAGGATAAAGGTGTCAGGAAAAGAGCCTTATCGATCCTTGAGGGGTTTCTTTTAGATACAGAGGTTCCCTTTAACGAGGTTGTTGAAGCTTTCGAAAGTTTCTGGGCCGTGTTGAGAAAAGGACAGGCAGGGGAGTTCGATATGGACCAGGCTTATCCCCGGCTCAAGTTGATGCTCAGGGAGGCGGATCGAAAGGCCGGCCTGGCCTCGAACGAGGGGGGTATGAGGTTTACCGACGAGGCCTATGAGACCATAATGGATATAAGGGGGATCGAACTGTCGGATTGCGAGGAGACGATACAGGATATAAGGGATATCTTTAAGAAGGTGGCCGAACATGACATGCCCGAAAAACTTAAGAGGCGGTATGAACTTTATCGCTGGAGGAACCAGCTCGAAAAGATGGTCAATGACGAGAGTTTCGAGGATGCTGCATCTTTGAGGGACCGTATAAAGGCAAGGGAAGAGGAGCTGGGTATATACGATGAAAAGAGCAGGCGCGAGGATATCAAGGAGCTGCGCAGGATATTCGGTAACATACCTGGGCTTGACCCCGGGAAAATAAAGATAGAGCATTTTCTGGACAGTATCCTTCCCACTGACATAGTGGCCGAGGACGGTGTTATCAGGATAAACGAAAACTTCATAAAACTCATGCACAGGCTCAAAATAGAGGGCCTTAAGGGGGCGCGGGGAGAGATCGTGTCATATCCCATAATGGCGCCGCCTAATCCGCTGGCCGAACTTTACTCGTCCATAATATACTCGATCGCCATTCACACTATCCGGGGGCATTTTTCGGTGGATGATCAGGGTAATGTGATGTTCGATCCGAACGAGTCCCTCGCGCAAGGCGAAAGGGGAGGGAAATATCTATATATGAACGTCCTGGCCATGCTCTTCTACTGGATAACTTGCGTGGAACACTACAGGCTGCCGAAAAAAAGGGCGGAGTTCTACATAAAACAGTATCCGGAGCTTTTCCGTAAGCTTACGAGGCAGGAAAAGAAAAAGCTGCCGAACCACCTGCAGGAGGTCATTATTGATTTCTGTGACAGCAGCGATTTTCCTTTATCTCTGCAGCCGAAAGATACCGGCGTGGTCAGAAAGGACGTTGTTGATTTTGTCGAGCGGTATCCAGGTTCTTCATCCAATGAGGGTATGAGCCGCGGGTCCCGGCCCGTCGTCTTACGCTTATCTGATGAGAGTGTTAAGCTTGTCACGGCCTTTTTAGAAGACCTCGGCGCTGATAACATCAAGAGGCTGCTGAAGGAGAAGGTGGAGAACGGCAGTATTGTCCTTTCCGGGGAGGCGGACTTTGCCGCCGGCGGACTGGTGCTCCGTGAGAGCGAGGATCTCATGCAGAGGTCACGGGCGATCCTTGACTGGATACTGGTCGACCTCGGCATTGAGATGGGCGCGGCCAGCGATGCTTTAACGGACTTCGAGGGTTATTATCTCGAGGACAAGCGGGGGAAATTCGATCCGGACAAGGTCGACACCGCCCTGAGGATAAGGATACGCGACATGGATGAAAGGCTCGGGGGTATGTCGAACGAAGGCCTGATAGAATTCGCTGAGGAGGCGTACAAGTACACGATAGATCTCTCCGGTGTGCATATAGAGGACTGCCGGGAGATAATAACCTATATCAAGCGGGTTTTCAAGGGCGTGGCTGAGCACGACATGCCGGAGGAGATCAGAAGGTCATATGACCTATACCGGTGGAGGAAGGAACTGGACGGGCTGGTCAACAGGGAGAGGTTCGAGGACGCGGCTTCCTTGAGGGACCGTATAAGGAAGCGTGAGGAACAGATGGGCATACGCGATGAAAAACAGCGGCAGATAAACATCAAGAAGCTTGAGGCGTTGTTCAGCAGCATTCCCGGTTTGGACCCACACAAGATAAAGGTCGAGGATATTTCAGAAGGTTTGCTGCCGACTGACATTGTCAATCCAGACGGCACCGTCAGGTTGAACGAGAGATTCATAAGGCTTTTAATGCTGCTGAAGATGGAAGGCGACAGGAAGCATAAGGATGGGTACCGCGTAGGTGATATCTTCGATTATCCCAAGCTCGGCGGGGATAATATCATAGGAGATTTTTTCGATTCCCTTGTGCACTCACTGGTCATACATACACTAAGGGGGCATTTCCCGTACGGCGATGATGGGATGCCGGAGGTCAACGCGGATGAGAGGACGGCGCAGATGGCAAGGGGCAAAAGCCACAGATACGTGAATATCCTCTCCATGCTGGTATACTGGACCGTCATACTTGAGCACAATAAGTTCCCGGTAGAGAGAGTGAAGTTCCTGATGAGGAGATATCCGGAACTCGTGGAAGGCTTATCAGATATCGAGAAGAGCAAGATACCCAACCATCTATATGAGATATACTCCCGTTTTCTTATAGATAAAGGCGATAAATTCCTGTTCCCTCTTCCGGTATATATGTCCGATACCGGGCTTACAAGGGACAAGGTCAGGCAGATATTCGAGGATAACCCGGGATCCATGTCCAATGAGAAGTTCCCGGCGAATGAGGATATATGGGCGCATGGAGTTTTAGACGCGCTTGTTTCAGGCAAGAACGCGCGGGCGATAAAGGCCGACGGCGGCAAGATAGTCCTGGCGCTCGAGACGGACAACTGGGTGCCCGACGAGCAGAAAGCAATGATACAGAGGCTCGTACAGCAGGTCGGCAAGCTGAGCGGAGCGGGCACGGTGGAAATAGTCAGGGGCTCATCGGACGAGCTCGCGGGCAAGCTGAATGAGGTCATCGAGAGGGACAAGGTGCCGCTTAAGAACGTTATAGTGCTGGGAAGCCAGGATACTATTAACAGGAAGGAATTCGACGCGATAAGGGCCACAAGCGACACCGATATCGACAAGGCCTTTATGGCCGCCATAGACGGCGCCGGTCTTACCGGCGATTCCTACATAAGGCTTCTCGAGATGATAACCATGGCCGTCCGCATGGCCTTCAACCAGAAACCCATTTCAAACCACCCGGCTATAGAGGTAATAACCAAGAACCCGCGCCTGGTGGTCTTCATACCCAGGGCCGAGCCCATGGACTTTGACGCCATCAAGAGGATATACGACAGCCAGGTCACGATACTCGCCGCGGCCTAATATCTCACCAGTTGTATCAGATGGATGGTGAAGATGTTCACGCCTATAATGATCCTTATTGTTTTCAGGAACTGATCCGGGAAGAAAGGCGTTCGTGATTTAATTATCCCGTAGGCGCCTTCGGTTATCAGGAAAGCCCCCGCAAGGAACGCGAGCCAGTCTATCGAGATATTAGCGACGCGGGTGTCGTGAAGCCAGATGACCACGCAGGCGGCCACGACGGCCAGGGTAATCAACAGGCTTGTCAGGAATTTTTTCTTCATGGGACAAAGATTACCACATATTCCATTCTCGTGCAAATATCCGCGTGTTATCCCGCCGCTTTACCTCAGGTGCCGCTTGAAGTATAATGATCTAATATAATGATCGGGAAGGAGCGCGATGAGATACAGGAAGCTGGGGAACACGGATCTGGAGATATCGGCTGTGGTATTGGGCACATGGGTCTTCGGCGGGGACTGCTGGGGCGCGGCCGAGGACGACCGGTCGGTAAGGGTCGTTGAGGAAGCGATAGATAAAGGCATAAATTTTATCGATACGGCCCCCATATACGGCGGAGGGCGTTCGGAAGAGGTCATAGGGCGGGCTATCCGCGGCAAAAAGGACCGGGTCATGATAGCCACCAAATGCGGCCTTCAGCAGAAGGGCTCCGCCATTAAGCCCAACCTTAGCTCCGCCTTTATCCGCGAGGAGATCGAGAATTCATTGAGGCGCCTCGGCGTGGAAAGGATAGACCTTTACCAGTGCCACTGGCCGGACCCCAACACCTCCATTGAGGAGTCTTTCGGGGAGCTTATGAAGCTTCGCGAAGAAGGCAAGCTCAGGTATATAGGCATATCAAATTACGGGGCGGACATTATGAAGCGCGTGCTCAAGATCTGTCCGGTCGCCAGCAACCAGGTCCAGTACTCTATCTTTGACAGGAAAATAGAGAAGGACCTCATGCCTGTCTGTGAAGAGACAGGCGTTTCTGTCCTGTCATACGGGTCCCTCGGCGGGGGAATACTGACGGGTAAATACAAGGAGCCCCCGCAGCTTCAGAAGGGGGACGTCAGGTCCTTTTTCTACAAGTATTACCGCGAGCCTTTCTGGAGCAAGGCTAGGGAACTTGTGTCCGTGCTTGAGGATATCGCCGGTAAGCGCGGGGTGCCTGTTTCGCACACTGCTATAAACTGGGTATTGAGCCGCGCCGGAGTGGCGGGCTGTATCGTGGGATGCAGGACCGGTGAGCAGCTCGCGCAGAACATTGGGGCCGCTGACTGGGAATTAAGCGTCGAAGAGCTTGAGGCTATAGAGAAGCGGTACAGTGAGACCTTCGGTTAGTCCTGGATCTTGCCCGATCGAATTATTTCAGCGTAGTATTCCGCTGAATCCTTTATTTTCCGCTCCTGCGTATTGAAATCCACACTCACAAGGCCGAAGCGCTTTGAGTACCCCTCGGCCCATTCAAAGTTGTCAAGAAGAGACCAATGAAGGTACCCTTTTACGGGGGCGCCTTCGTCGACGGCCCTCAACAGCTGCCTGAGATGCTCCCTGATATAATCTTTCCTGAGAGCGTCGTCGGTCGTGCCGATGCCGTTCTCCGTTATGAAGATCGGCAGCCTGTAATGGCAGAACTTTTTCACCACTTCATACATGCCTTCAGGGTAGATCTCCCATCCCATATCCGTGGTCGGCCCCGCGTCCGGGTGGTGGTCAAGAGAGCAGACCTCCCCGAGAGGGTCCCTGCCGAAGGGCCTGGTGTGATGTATGAACTGCCTGAAATAATAGTTCAGGCCGATAAAGTCCGTGGCGCCCTCCGTGGACAGCTTTTCCGGCCGCATGCCGGGGATAAGTATCCGGCCCTTAAGGGCCGAGTTTATAAAACAATAGTTATGGAGCCTGGCCCTGAGGTATGTGGCCAGCCGGTCCTGTAACGAGGCGGGAGAACACGGGTGGAAGGCGGTGACCGCCTTGGCTATGCCTATCTCGGGTCTTTTAGCGGCCGGATCGGCCTCGGCGTTCTTCTTGATAAGCCGGTAAGCCTCGACATGGGCCTTAAGCATGTTCCTCAGCGCCTGCTTGGCTTCGCCGAAATCCTTATGGCAGGGAGGCCATATGCCGGTATAATATGGGAGGAACGCTATTATGTTGGGCTCGTTGATCGTTATCCAGTAACGTACGCGGCTTGAAAGCTCTTTCGCGGCCTTTTCGGCGAATCGAGCGAAGAGCGTAACGGACTCGTCGTTCAGCCATCCGCCCTTGCGGGACAGCCAGGTCGGTATCGTGAAGTGGTGGAGCGTGAGGAAAGGCTCAATGCCGAGCTCGATCAGGGCGTCCAGCACTTCCTTGTAATGGTCCCACTCGGCTTCGTCCCAGGCGCCTTCCTGTTTTTCCAGGCGGCTCCATTCTATACCGAGCCTGTGGGCGTTATGGCCGAGGGCCCTGGCGATGCGGAAATCATCCCTGAACCTGTGGTACTGGTCGCACGCCTTGCCCGAGGGTTCTGTATGGCCGGCCTGTTCCCATTCCCACCAGTCGTTGTAGAAATTATCCCCCTCCACCTGGTGCGGGGAGGTCGAGGCCCCCCATATGAAATCTTCGGGAAAACGTTTATCCATGCCGACTATTATACACGAATTAAAGATTTTTGTAACAAAAAGGGGCTTTCAGGTGTCTATATAGGCGAAGGAGGCCAAATATGCTTATAAATGAAATATATCTTGACAAATCATCAAGCTGACAATATTATAAAAGGCGGGTGAGGGTAGGGGATATTCACCCGCCTTAGCACGCGAAAGATCCTGATCGGATCCGCGCTTTTGTTGCCGTTAATATTTTACCAAAGATAGGCTCAATGTCAAGAGAATTCGGGGTTTGCAAAGTTCAGTAAAAAGGGGGTATTTTCATGGTTTTTGGTCGGTCCTTGATGTTCATGATACTTTTTCTGGCAGTTGTTCCCGGCGCCTGCCAGGCTCAGTGGGAAAGGGTTTCAGCGGGGATACCCGTTTCTGAGAAGATCAACTTTATAGAGCAGGACGCGCTGTCTGGAACGTTGTACGCGGGGACGGAAAAGGGGTTGTACGCTTCT
>Ga0272442_10003008_pt1 | contig 23913 bp, 25 predicted proteins | sample SSMForm2O_FD_200262 | JGI IMG/M metagenome (GOLD analysis project Ga0272442, IMG submission 200262) | Marine sediment archaeal communities from Little Sippewissett salt marsh, Falmouth, MA, United States - SSM-Form-2O | ecosystem: Environmental > Aquatic > Marine > Wetlands > Sediment ...
AAATGCCTACGGCCGTGGTAAGCGCCAGCCGAAGCGATACTGTGGCGCAAACAGTTCAAAACGTTCTGGCGACACCCTACTTCAGGACCTACAGCAGCCCGGATGTCCCTGGTGTAGAGCTGGGCGGCGCGCTTAAGAATGTCATGGCCATCGCCTCGGGCATTGTCGCGGGTTTGGGGCTGGGCGCCAATACCAGCGCAGCGCTCATCACGCGGGGCCTTGCCGAGATAGTACGCCTGGGCGCGGCGTTTGGGGCAGACCCGCTGACATTCAGCGGCTTGTCCGGCATGGGTGATCTGGTACTTACCTGCACCAGCACCCAGAGCCGCAACTACAGTGTAGGGCTGGAGCTCGGCCGGGGCGCACGCCTCGATGATATTTTAAAATCAATGAAAATGATTGCCGAGGGAGTCTACACCGCACGCTCCGCCCACGCCCTTGCCGACAGGCACGCAGTTGACATGCCGATCGTCCGTGAGGTCTATCGGGTCCTGTTTGAAAACAAGCCACCGGAGCTGGCATTGGAAGATCTTATGGGGCGTGATTTAAAACAGGAAACCTGGTAATTGCCATGCGTGCTCCCGGCATCCTTTCGCGATATGTTTTCAAAGAACTTCTGGGGCCCTTTCTGCTGGCCCTGCTGATTTTTTCTTCCGTGGCCATAATGGGCTCAATCGTCGACCTGATGGACCTGGTGATCAACCGGGGTCTGCGGCCCGGCCAGATCGTGCAGCTTATGCTCTACACGCTGCCGTCACTGCTTGTGTATACGGCGCCCATGTCGGTCGTGCTGGCCGTGCTGATCGCGCTGGGCCGCATGTCGGCCGACGCGGAGATCATCGCCCTGAAGGCATCAGGCATAAGCCTGTATCAATTGCTGCCGCCCTTTGCCGTCCTGTGCCTGGCCGGATTTATCATCACCGGACTGTGTTCGGTGTCGCTCGAACCGCTGGGGCGGCGGACATTACGACGACACGTTGAAAACCTTGATACGCGTCATATTGCAGCCGGACTGGAAGGCGGCGTATTCAACAACTCGATCGATGGTCTGGTTATCTATGTCCAGGACTTCGATTCCGACAGCCTGCAAGTCAAAAACATCATGATCTCGGACCGGCGTGATCCGGCGCAACCTGTAATTATCGTTGCCCGGCGCGGTATTATCCTTTCCGACCAGCACAACCTGCAGCTGCTCTTCAAGCTCTACGACGGCAGCATCCACCGCCCAACTGCCGCTCAAAAATACGAATATGCCGTATTTACCACCTATCAAATGCGTCTGCTGCTCGAGGACATAACCGGCAAAAAGGAAAAACCCCTCAAAGAAAAGGAGCTGAGCCTTGCCGCCCTGTTTGCACAAATGCAAAAACGCAAGGCCGGCGGACTTCGCTACCGCCGGGAAATGACGGAAATCAACAAGCGCTTCGCGCTGCCGTTTGCCTGCCCGGTTTTTATCCTGCTCGGGCTTTCGCTGGGGGTGTACCTGCGGCGCGGGGGGAGGGCCAGCGGCTTCATGATGAGCCTGATGATCGTAACCCTGTATTACCTTCTCTTGAAGCTGGGAGAAGAAATTTCAAAGGGGGGCTTTGTTCCTCCTGTTCTCGGCATGTGGATGCCCAACGCAGTGATGGGCGCGGCCGCTGTGTACCTGTTTTACAAAACCGTCAAAGAACAGCCCTACCCCTTCAGCAGGGTATATTCGAAAAAGATCGAGCCGTTTTTGGGGGCCGCGGCCAAAAAATTTGTGCGCGCATTAAACAGATAGCCTGGCACGGAATCGCCCGAACGAAAATTTATTATCAAAAAAGGATTATTACGCCGTGCTGATCATAACCAGATATTTTTTGCGCGAATTCTTACGGGTACTCGGGCTGTGCCTGGCAACCTTTATTGCACTGTACGTTATTATCGACATGTTCAACCGTATCGAGGACATTCTCTCCCAGAGTGTCGGCCCGGGCATTGTCCTGCAGTATTTTATCTGCGGACTGCCGCGCATCATGTACCAGTTCTGTCCCCTGGCCGTACTGCTCTCAACCTTTATTACGCTGGGACTGTTCGTGCGCAACCATGAAATAACCGCCCTGAAGGCACACGGCTTCAGCCTCTACCGAGTACTAAATGTCTTCGTTATTATTTCCGCGGGAATTTTTGTAGCAGCCCTTCTGATGCAGCAATATATTATTCCGGGCAGCACAACGCGCTTCAGGCAAATCCGCCATGAAGACATGAAAGGACGGCCCCGCTCAAAGCTCGTCGACACAACCGCATTCTGGTACCGATCCCGAAATGCAATTTATAATATAGATTTTTTTGAGCCGGAAACAAACAGCCTTGAAAAAGTGAGCGTCATGTATCTTGATGACGATTTCCGGGCACAGCGCGCACTTTATGCCCAAACAGGCAACTGGAACGGAAAAGACTGGGACCTGCGCGACGGCTTCGAACGCCTGTTTCATCCCGACGGCAGCCAGACCGCAACGCACTTCAGGCAGCTATCGATTTCCCTGAACGCCACACCTGAAGACTTCCAGTTCTCCCGCCGGACCGGCGAAGAGCTCAGCTTTACGGCCCTGTGGAAGCTGGTAAGAAAAATCCGCACAAGCGGCTATCGCTCAACCTCATATGAAGTTGACCTGCACACCAAGATTTCCTATGCTTTCATTAATATTATTATGGCGATTCTCGGCATCCCGTTCGCCCTGATGATCGGTCGCAGCGGGGGCATGGCACTCGGAATCGCTATCAGCACCTGCCTCGGTCTTGCCTACTGGATATTCTTTTCCTTCTGCGTGTCCCTGGGCAAAGGTGGCGTGCTGCATCCGTTCGTTGCGGCCTGGATCGCCAATATCATCTTCGGCATGCTGGGCATATATTTTTTTCTGCGGGTTCGACAATAAAAATCGGCCCGGTCCCGACTGCATCAAATCGCTTTCCATTTCCCTGTAATTTTTTCAAAAAAAACATGCGCCCGTTTGTGGTGAGCTTGCCGGGCCATGAGCGGATATACCGTGCATTGCGTGATCCGTTCGGTCCCCGAGAAGCCCGGGGACAAACGAATGATATTTTTTCAAGCTATGGTTTTTAAAAAGGGCGCTACCGCGCCATGACCTGCAGGGTCTGTCCGGGGAAAATAGTACAGTTAGAAGTAAGGTCGTTGATTCGCAGGAATTCGGCAAGGCTCATCTTGTAGCGCTCGGCAATAACGCCGGGGTTGTCGCCTTTTTGAACCAGATAATCTGTTGTCGGAAAGTTCCGGGCATATGCCCGGCCGCGTCCCGGAATGAGTAAAACCTGGCCAACCGACAACCTCGTGGTCCTGAGGCTGTTGATCGACTGAAGAGTCTTGGTGGTCGTATTGGTCCGGCGGGCTATCAGCCAGAGCGAATCGCCCTTGCGAACAACATATTCCCGAAGCCCGTCCTGAAGGCTCTTTGCCGTAACAGCAGCACGCTGCGGCGAAGAAGAAAAACGCGGCCGAAGGGGAATTGTCAGGCGCATACCGACGCGAAGCCTGTGCGGGTTTCGCAGATTGTTAACGGCCATGATCGCGGAAACGGAACTTTGATACCGTGCGGCGATACCCGAAAGAGTTTCCCCCCTGCGAACCCGGTGCTTAAGGCTTCGCGGAACCGGAGCGGCATACACGGGGATATCGTTCAATTTTGCCATCAGTACCCCGACAGTTCCTGCCGGCACCTTGAGGTCATAGGGCTCTGCCGGAGTTACATCATCCCTCAGTTCGGGGTTAAGCTGCCGCATATCGTCCAGGCTGTGCCCGATGTTGTGCGCCAGCGTCTTGAGATGCAGCTGTCGGTTGATCGTCACGCGCTCAAAAGCATCCGGCGCTTCTGCGGACGGCAAATCAAAACCGTACTGGGTCGGATCGTTAATAATGTGCAGCACGGCCAGAAACCGGGGTACATATGCGGCCGTTTCCCGGGGCAGGCGCATATACAGATCCCAAAAATCATCGAGATAATGAATCTTCTGCTCGCTGATCGTGCGCAGCACCCGGCCTTCGCCGCAGTTATAGGCCGCCAGCGCTGTCGCCCAGTCGCCGAAAAGACTGTGCAGTTCTTTAAGGTATGCAATCGCGGCCCGGGTTGATTTGTCGGGATCCATACGCTCGTCGATCCAGGCATTGCGCTGCAGGCCGAACTTATAGCCGGTCGAAGGAATGAACTGCCACATGCCGAGCGCGCGCGCGCGGGAAAGCGCACGCACCTTGAAACCGCTTTCGATCAGTGGAAGCCAGGAAAGCTCGGTCGGGAGCCCTTCTTCCTGCAGGGCTTTCACGATCGCGGTGCGATACTTTCCGGAACGCACATAGGCATTTAAAAAAAATTGTCGTTCGCGCCCCTGAAATAATTTAATCTGTCTGGCGACATGCTCGTTCATCACCAGGGGTATGGCCTGATACCCGTTGACGGCCCGGGCGCGGGAGGCATACACCTCCACGATCCGGCGGGCAATAGTAATGCGCAGATCTTCCTTCTGTTGAGAAATATCCGAATCACCATCCATTTCCACGCTCAGTATTCGGGCGTATGCCCGGTCCAGGGCCTCAAGTGCCCGGTCCAGCTCCCCCTGCTCCCAGAACTCGGTAGATTCCTGATACAAACCCATGGCGGAATCTATACGGCCCTGCGGTGTCGCCTCATCGTGCTCTGCCGAAACGGCCATAATGCTCAAAGGCCCTGCGGTGCCCTGGCCGCTCCCGGGGTTTTTTATGGAACACGCCGAAAGCAGCAAAACAATCAAACCATATGCAAGTACTCCTGACAGACAGCGGCTCTGAACAAAGGACATGTAGCATTCCTCTCTAGGGGTATTCTGCGTGCACCGAACAGATAGATCGGGCCGATTTTAACGTACGTCGGTTAATTAAAAAATTGTACACTACTGAACAAAAATGTAAACCTTCAAAGGCCCTGGCCGGCTAACGCAACAAACAAAAAACGGTGTCGGCATCACCGCGGGCAAGGGCCGCCTCTTCATGGACGATAACTCTATCGATATCTTCCTCCACGCCATACAGCTCACGGGTAATACGATCGATACTATTCATCTGCCGGCTGATTTCATGCGGGTCGGCATACGGAATACGAATGCCTGCGCCCATGATTGTTTCCATTGTACCGGTCCGACGGCGTTCCGCTCCGCGTCGGGCTATTTGCATATACGAAAAAAGTTTTCGTTTTTTTCTAAGCAACGCTTCCAGTATGTTTTCCCCCGAAGAAAGCTCACTCAAAAATTCCTGTATAAATGAAAGCGGATACAACAATTCGTCAAAATCGGCCTTTTCAAAAAACAGGCAAAAAAACTCCGCCCGCGCATCGGACCACACTAAGCGACTGTTTCGAAAAAACACCTTGGCCCGCCCCAGCAAAGCTGGATGAACGCAGGCCTCAAGGCAGGCGCGCACGCGCGGATCAATCTGCCGGACAAGGCGGAGCCGGTCAACAACAGCCCGGGCACTGTACGGCGACATTACAACACTGAAGGAGCCCCGGCCGTCAGGAAAACAAAAGCTCGCGCGGACCTCCTGCCTGACCAGCGCATCATAGAGCTCCTGCCGGTCGTTTTCCGTCCAGACGTATTTTTCTATATGTGGCTCCATCTCTATCTGCAACCGCTCGTCCGGCGAAAAAAGCAACTGTTCTATGCCGGCCGCATCGGGGTTGTGTCCTTCATCAAAAACCCGCTGCACCAGAGCGGCGGTCGGCCGCAACAGCAAAGAATCTATGGTGGTCATTGCTTCGCTGGTGATATCCTCGGGACTCTGCCAGTGCAGCACAAGGGCTTCTAACAAAATGCGGGTATGCGTTTTCATCTCATAAAAAACACGCTTTGAGTTAAAAACTAACAGCGCAGGGTTGCCGCCAGGCGAAGCGGATTTTGCAACAGGCCCAGGGCGGACAGAATATCCGGCGCTACCACATCCGCACAGCGCAGCGCTGCGGCCGCGGCGCACTCCTGCTGAACAACGGCTATGCCGACGGCTGCGCTTTCAAGCATCAGGCGGTCATTTTGTCCGTTCCCAATACAGACGCAGGTATCAGCGCCCAATACCTCAACATAGTGCCTTTTCTGCTCATCCTGTCTTTCGGAAGGTATAACGGAAACCGTAAGGGGCAGCCCATGCAGCTCGCGTTCCGAGGCGCCGAACGTATCGGCGGTAAGCACATGAACAGCAAGTTCTTCTGACAGGCCGCGCAGAACCGGCGCCACCCCCTGCAATAATTGCCCGTCAAAGGCGATTGTGCCGTTATAGTCAAGCACCAGGTGCTCGATCAGGCAGGAGGTTCGGCCGGGAATATCAAGACGAAGCATTGTATGCAATCCGTTCAATAAACAGGGTCGCGGCCGCGACGAACATCAGGCGCGGCCGTCAAGAATTGCATTCCATTCGGAAACACGATCAGCGTTTTCCTTTAAATACGCGTCGGCATCTCCGGAAATTTTCACTGTAACAATCCTGTCGCCCTGCTGGATGCTGTTCACGACATTTTGGTCTTCCGAAGAAACGACCTTTCCAAAAACCGTATGTTTACCGTCCAGCCATTCCGTGGCAAGATGTGTAATAAAAAACTGGCTTCCATTGGTTCCGGGGCCGGCATTGGCCATAGACAGGACGCCGGGGCTGTCGTGTTTCAATGCCGGCATACACTCATCCTCAAAACGGTATCCGGGCCCGCCGCGACCACTGCCTTCTGGGCAGCCGCCCTGAATCATAAAATCGGCAATAACGCGATGAAAGTTAAGCCCGTTATAAAATCCGCGCACGCTGAGGTTAACAAAATTTGCAACGGTTACGGGGGCCTGTTCGGCAAAAAGACGCAGATTAATGATTCCCCGATTGGTCTCTATTGCCGCAAAGAGTTCATGTGCCATGATGGTTTTCTCCTGACTGAGTGATATTACGGGTTTTGGTTTAAGGGTTTTTTACACCGAATACAGTTTTCCCGCGTCGCACTGTTTTTTAAAAAACAGTGCGGGCAGATGCGAACCTTTGTGTCCGTTTTTTTATGTATCCCGCTCGCGAACAGCGCTATTCCGACGCAGGCGATTGCAACACCCGTGACCCGCAGGCCCAGGGCCCGGCCCGGAGAAGGGTCACTCCACAAAGGATACCTCGATATAAAAACGCCAGCAAGGCCGACAAAAATACCCAGCAGTTTTTTTGTATTAATCATGCGGCCCCTTCTTTTTACCTACAAAAAAACCCCGCGCTATTCTCCTGCGGGGCTTTGTATGTAAAAATATCTCACGGTGCGATTAATAGGTAAAATGCGGTATCATCGTAATATAACAGGCGGCGATTATCGCCGAGGTTATAACGCCCGCAATCGATGGTCCCATGGCATACGGCATGATAAAGGCCTGAGGATTGGCTTCATGTGCGCATTTATGAACGACCTTGGCGGTGGTAGGAATACAGGAAACACCGGCAACGCCGAGTAGAGGGTTGATTCTTCCGTTGCTTACTTTATAGGCAATGAGCCCTCCCAGCAGTCCTCCAATGCCGGACAGGAACAGGGCAATAAAACCCAGAATAATCAGCTTGAACATCTTGGGGTCAACAACAATATCGGCGCTCAACAAACAGCCTAAAGTAAAACCGAGAAACAGTGTTGCGCCGCTTAAAAACACATCGTCGGCAATTTTGATAAAACGGGTTATTTTTGATTCCCTGATGATAACGCCCAGAAAAAAACTCACAAAAAGAGGAGAGGCAACCGGAAACAGCAGACACAGAATCGATCCGGTAACAATACTGAAAGCTATTTTTTCTCCTGAGGAAACCTTTGAAACCGAGAATTCATGCATCGGAACACCGCGCATATGCTTGGGTATTAAAAGTTTGATCATAAACGGATAGCCGGCATAAATAATGCTGAGATAGATATAGGCCACGATTGTAATTGGAACAAAAAGATGTTTTGCAAGCTGAAGGGAGGCAAAAAGAACCATGGGGCCGTCTGCGCCACCAATAATGGAAACCGATGCGGCCTCGCTGGCGGTAAATCCAAAAATAAGGGCGACAGGAAAGGTAAGAATTGATCCCAGCTCCGCGGGTATTGCAAGAAGCAGGCTCATTTTCGGGTTGGAAATAAAAAAATCAAGTTCGGTTATCGCTCCTATGCCTATAAACACAACACATGCTATCAGTCCGTTTGAAAACGTCAGTGCATATATGGGCTGAAGAAAATAAATCTGAAAAGCATCGATATGCTGCGCCGGGGTTTCAACCAGGGCATTAAGAAACATTGTCCCAAAATGACCGGTATTGGGCATGATTAAAATTCCGGCATTTACCATTGCTATACCGACGCCCATAGGAAGCATCAACAAAGGATCAAGAATATGTTTATAACCAAGATAACAAAGAAACAGACCGGTTAATATTAACGCTATCCTGGCAATGGCCATTTGCGGCTCCATTAACATAAACGACTCAATGCCGGGAAAAATACTTACAAATTCTTTCAATAAACCTTGCATTGCTTTTTACTTCTTTCTATTCTTTTTTTTCTTACGCCCGGTTTCCCGTGAATTTTTTTATAACGTTTACAACAACCAGAACAAGCAGCGTTATAAATGTTGCGACAACATAAATATTAAGAGCAAATTTTAAAGCCAGCCAAAATTTCATCATTACGGCAACCTCTTCTTAGGAAACAAGTATCAGGGCTTGTTCTTTTTTAACCGTATCCCCTTCATTTACAGCGATGTCGTCTACTATTCCTTCAAGGGAAGATTTTATCTCCTGCTCCATTTTCATGGCCTCTAAAATCAAAACAACATCGCCTGTTTTTACCTGCTGGCCTTTTTTAACCTTGATAGTTATAATTTTTCCGGGCATGGGGGCAACAATAGCATTGCCTGCTGCCGGGGCTACAGGAGCCGAAGAAGCTGTCGGCGCTGTTGCTCGGGGTGTTGCTGCCTGCGGAGCCGGCCCCCCTATTTCTTCGACTTCAGCAATATAAGATGTTCCTTCGATGTTTATTTTAAATTTTCTGACTGCCATAAAAACTCCTCCCTAAATTTCTTTTTTTTCAAATTCTGTCTCTTCGTTGCATATTATATGTTCTCCCAGAAAGCTTCCAGGGGGAGACCTTTTTATCTTCCTTTTCACAAAATATATTTCTAATTTTATATTTTTTCCCATCCATTATTGCCGCAAGTGCTGCCGCTATAATAAATTTTTCCGGGGTTTCTGTTTTACTTTTTGGGGTTGTCTCTTTTTTTTCAATTGTTTCTTCTATAGAATATGTTTTTTTTGCCTTAAAATAACTATAGACCAAAAAAACAAAAATAAATAAAAGAAAAAAAAATGAAAGTTTTTCCATAAAATCTACCTCAATCCATCTTCATCGGCATTATTATATATTTTATTTTGTCTGATTTTTCTTTTTTTACAACAATTGGTTTGTTTTCTTCTTCATAATATTCTATTAAAAAATCTTGTTCTATTACATTTATAATATCTACTAAATATGATCCATTAATACAAAATTTTATTTCTTCTTTTACTTTTTCTTTCAACCCAATTTCTTCTCTGGCGCTACCAAAATCACTATCCTCAGTATACAAAGAAAGTACTTTTTCTTTAAAATTAAAATAAACTGGTCTGTTATTTTCGTTTGCAATAACACACATAATTTTCAAGGCATCTCTAATTGTATTTTTTTCCAACTTTATTATCTTTTTATTATATCCCTCTCCTGGTATAATAACTTTATAATTTGGAAATTTTTTTTCTATTAATCTAATAAAAATATCAACATCATCTATTTTTAAGATGAAAATATTTTTATTTAAACAAACAAGTACTTTTTCTATTTCTTTTTTTTCTAAAAGTAACTTGTTAATTTCATTTATTCCCTTGGCAGGAATAGTTATTCCTTCTTTTAACCGAAGTTCTTTTCCAATATTTTCTTCTGCAATAGAGAGACGGTATCCGTCGGTGGTTACCATTCTCGTTTTTCCGTCTTCCAAATTTTCAAAAAACATTCCGCAAATATTTGGTTTCGACTCATCTCGGGAAAGAGAAAAAGAAGTAAAATTAAGCATGGAAATAAATATATTTCTATTCCATTCTACATATTTTTCCTGTTCTTCTTCTGTAAAATCTGGAAAATCTTCCGGGGGTAAACCGATCATTTTAATAAGCACTTTTCCGGAACTTATAGAAATGTGATAGTTTTCTTTTTCTTCTATAATTATTTCATTATCCGGAAATTGACGTATTATTTCAAATAATTTTTTTGCATTTAGTGATATTTGTCCTTCTTTGTCTATTTTAACATCATTTATTGTTGTTTTAAATGCTATTTGTAGGTTTGTTGCTGATACTGTTATTTTTTTTCCTTGGGCGCATATTAAGGCATTAGCAGTTATAGGTTTTATGCTGTTTTTTTCAACAATCCCCTGTATGCGGGATAGGGCAGAAAAAAGAATATTTTTTTTGAATTTTATTTTCATGAGAACACCTTATTTTATAAATAATTTTTTAAAAAAACTAAATAATAATAGATGAACAAAAATTCTGTAGATAATAACCGTAACACAAGAAAAAAACTTTAAAAAAGGTTGTTGAAAAGTTGTTCAAAAAAATTTTTTTAGGTGTTGAAACAGGAAAAATTTATTTTTTTTATGTTCCATCCGGAAAAACTAAATCTTTTTAAGAATAGAATCAACAGAGTTTTTAACGTTCTGATCTTCTTTATATAATGAATCTATTTTTTTTATAGAATGGATGACGGTTGAATGATCTTTTCCTCCAAAAAGGTCGCCTATCTCTGGAAAAGAAAGGGATGTTTTTTTTCTGATAAGATACATAGCAATCTGGCGGGGAAACACAATTGCGTTGTTTTTCTTTTTTCCCTTTAGATCAGATACCTTTATGTTGAAATATTTAGAAACAGTTTTTTGTATTTCTTCTGGTGATGGTTCTTTGTTTTCTACTTTTATAAAATCTTTTAAAACATCCCGGGTAAATTCTATGGTTATTGGACACTTATAGAAAGAAGCATAGGCATCAAGTCTGTTTAAAAGACCCTCCAAATCACGAATATTTGATTTTACACTATTTGCAAGCAAGAAAGCAACCTCATTTGAAATCTGTATTTTTTTAGAAAGAGCTTTCTTTTTAAGAATGGCTACCTTTGTTTCCGTGTCTGGGGGCTGTATATCGGCAATAAGTCCCCACTGAAAACGGGAAATAAGTCTTTCTTCCAGATCATCTATATCCTGAGGCTTTTTGTCACTTGAAAGAATTATCTGTTTTTTGATTTCAAACAAAGAATTAAACGTATGAAAAATTTCTTCCTGGGTTCGTTCCTTTCCGGCAATAAACTGGATATCATCGAGCAGAAGAATATCAATATTCCGATATTTTTTTCTAAAAAGCGGCATTTTTTCATAACGAATGGAGTTGATCATTTCGTTTGTAAAAGACTCGGCGGTGTCATAACAAATATTAAGACGCGAATTTTTTCTTAAGCAGCTTTGAACAATAGCTTTCATTAAGTGGGTTTTACCCAGCCCGACGCCACCATAAATAAAGAGGGGATTGTAGGTTCTGCCCGGATTGTCCGCCACAGCCAGACAGGCAGCATGGGCAAACTGATTGCCGGCGCCGACAACAAAATTTTCGAACGTATAGAGACCGTTAGCATTTTGGATGTCGCTTTCTTCGAGCGTGTTTTTTGGAGCAACGGTTATGCTGGTCCTGTTTTCGGCTATAAAAAAATTAATCTCGCAGGGTTCACCGGAAATTTCGGCAACCGTTTCCCTGATAATGTTTTTATAATTATTGTTTATCCAGTCCGCGGTAAAAGAATTAGGGACCGAAACGCTCAGGATATTCTCTTTCTTATCCACCAGACGCAGTTGTTTAAACCAGGAATCAAAAATCTGGTTTGATGTTTTTTCGTTTATTTTACTTAGAACCTGTTTCCACAACGTTTCCACACACAACTCCGCATCATGAATATTTTCGCATGCCGATATTAAGCAAAAGAGCTATTCCCAAAAAACTGGTTACCATGGCAGAACCGCCATAGCTGAAAAAGGGGAAGGGAACACCGACAACCGGGAACAACCCAAGGGTCATAAAAATATTGATAACAACCTGCCAAAAAAAATAAACGTTTATACCGATAGCCACAAATGTTCCGTAGGGATTTTTGCAGTCAAAGGCAATTTTCATACCGCGGTAAATTATAAAAAATACTATAAGGAGAAGAAAAAAACAACCGAGAAAACCCCATTCTTCCGCCCAGACCGAAAAAACAAAATCCGTATGCTGTTCCGGCAAGAAGCGAAGGTGGCTTTGCGTTCCTTTCATAAATCCCTTACCGAACAGGCCACCAGACCCGATGGCTATCTTGGATTGAATAAGCTGATAGCCGGAATCAAGGGGATCAAGCTCGGGGCGCAGAAAGAATTTAATTCGTTCTTTTTGATATTCCTTCAGAATAAACCAGAAAAGAGGGGCCGCACAGATAATAATTCCGCAAAACCAAAGTATGTCTTTTTTTTTAATGTTGATGAAGGCCGCCATGGAAAAGAAAATTATTACGACCATGCCGGAGGTTCCCAGGTCGGGTTGAAAATAAATAGGCAAGATTGTTACTACCAAAAGCCCAAACGGTACAATCAGGCTTTTTAAGGAAAGGGGTCGTTCTGGGTTTATTTCGGAAAAAAAACGGGCCAGCAAAAGTATAAAAGTGATTTTGGCCAGCTCTGACGGCTGCAGGGTAAACCCGGCGATGTTCAGCCAGCGTTGAGAGCCGTATCGTGCAGTGCCGAAAATACAAACGAACGTCAAAAGAAGCAGAGAAAAGAAATGATACACATAGGAAGCCTTGACTATTTTGATATAGTTAATATTTACGACAACAACCATCACAACAAAACCCAGCAGTATCCAATAGAGTTGTTTTGAAAAATATGCAGGATTGGCATCGGAAGAAAACGAACAGATGCTTTTTAAATTAAGGCACCCCAGAAAACACAGCACAAGGACGGCCAGTAACAGGGAAAAATCGAAATTTGAAAAAAGACGACGTCCCGTCGGCACGATTAAAACCCCCGGGTTGTTTTATACTCAAAATATGTTTTCAATACTTCTTTTGCTATCGGGGCGGCATTTTTTCCGCCCCCGCCGCCGTGTTCAAGGAAAACACATACTACAATTTCAGTTTCTTCGACAGGAGAAAAAGCTACAAACCATGCATGGTTTTCCAGATGACGTGGAACGGGTTGTCCCCGGCCAGGTTTTTTTTTCAGGCTTACGACCTGTGCGGTCCCGGTTTTCCCGGCAACCCGCTCGCCCGGCACGCGGGCATTATAGCCGGTGCCTCTTGGAGCACTGACAACAGAGAACAGGGCGTCTTTTAAAAACGAGACAGTACGGTCGGAAAGCCTGTACCGTTTCTTTATTTCGCCCGAAGCTCCCGCCGATGTCTTGTCTCCGGGGCCCCTTGCGACAAGGGTCGGTTTGTACACGACGCCGTGCTGGGTGATGCCTCCGTAGATGACGGCCATCTGCAGGGGGGTCGCCTGCAAAAAACCCTGGCCGATGCAAAAATTCAGCGTATCTCCCTGCTGCCACTGGCCGCCGTTTCTTTTTTTGAGCCATTCCGGAGACGGCAGCAGGCCGGGTTTTTCTCCCCCAAGCTCAATGCCGGTAAGGTCGCCAAAGCCAAGCATGTCTGCGTATTTTACGATTGTATCTATACCGACCCTCTGGGCAAGGTTGTAAAAGTAGGTATCGCAGGATTGAATGAGGGCATTTTTCATGTTCATATGTCCATGCCCTTCTTTTTTCCAGCAGCGAAAGGTGCGATTGCCCAGAACATAAAAACCGGGACAAAAAAACGTATGTTCCGGATCGATTATCTTTTCTTCGAGCGCAGCTACAGCCGTTACAATTTTAAAAATAGAGCCCGGCGGCTGCTGGCTTTGGATGGCCCGGTTCATCAACGGATGATACGGGTGCGTGGCAAGTAGGCTCCAGTCTGCCGGGCTAATGCCGCGCGAAAAAAGGTTTGGATCAAAACCGGGAGAGCTGGCCAGTGCCAGGATGTGGCCGTTTCGGGGATCCAGTCCGACGACCGCCCCGGTCTTTCCCCGCAGCTGGGTTTCGGCGGCCTGCTGAACTTCGGTAATCAGCGTTGTTTGCAGATCTCTGCCGCCCCGCGGCTCGATCTTGGCAAGGATTTTTTTCCTTTTCCCGAAAGCGTCTGCCTCTGTCTGTAAAAGTCCGTTTGTGCCGCGCAGCCAGCCTTCAGCCCATTTTTCAAGGCCGTATTTTCCGAGAAGATCGCCCCGGTGATAGGGGCGTCCTTCCGTGCGGCCGAGATCCTGCGGCTCAGCTTCTCCCAGAAAACCGAACACATGCGGAGCAAAGGGCTGGCAGCGATAGCGCCTTCGCGGAACCACGTCTATGGATATTCCGGGAAGATCGATTTTTTTAGAAAACACCGTACTCATTTCATTCCAGGGGAGATTTTTTTTCAGTGCTATGGGCTCAAAGGCAGGACGCCCGCGTTTGTTGCGCACAAGGGACTGAAGCAGTTTTTTGTTCATGCCAAGCAGCCCGGAGATGTTGTCAAGCAGCAGATCGATATTGACGGCGTCCTGCGGAATGAGGAGCAGATCAAAAGAGGGTACATTATCTACAAGTGTTCGATTGTCGCTTGAAAAAATATGGCCCCGCGGGGCGGGTAGCGTTGTATAGCGGATACGGTTGTTTGTTGACAGTTCGATAAACTTGGCGCCCTTTATGATCTGAAGGTAGCACAGGCGTAAAATGATGAGCGTAAAAAACACGGCAATGACGATAACCGCAATTTTAATTTTGCGGTTAAGCGCCTTATCCTGTTTTGTTTCTTTAAACTCGAGTGCCATGATATTTTCTATGGGGCCCGACCCCGTCAGGGGACGGGGTCGGCGGGATGCATTTTTGAACAAGCGGAAAAACAACAGGAAAAAGTATAAGCGTGAAAAAAGTTTCTCTTAAGACCGTTTGAACCATGTAGTCATAATGATACTCATAGACGAAGTGCGCAAAGAAACAGAGGAACATATGTTTAGCGGCCAGGCAGACCAGCAGCAGCCCGAAAAGCTCGATCAGCGTATTGAAGTTAAACACCCGGCACAGGGTCTTGACCGCTGTAAAAACAAGCAGGTACGTTACGATAAAAAAACCGGTCGGCGCACCGGAAAGAGCCTCCAAAAAAAAGGCGGCAATAAAAACTATACAGGCACTCTGCACCGCAGGAACCGAAACTGCGGCATGCAGCACGACAAACAGGACCAGGTCGGGACGAATTCCGTGACGGCCCAGCGGCAGCAGGGAACTTGTTTGAACAAACAGCAACCCTGCGGTCAGGCAGACATAACGTGCGTAGAGTTTTATCATTGGTCAACCATACACAACGAACGGGTAGCACACCTCTGCCGGTTCTGGTTTTGGCCGGGGCCGCCGGCGCGCGTCTCCTTCAGTTGCCCTGCTTCAGACGTGTACGGCGAAAACTTCTTGCTACTGAGCGGAAGCCGGGTTGTTTTTTCCGGCCGTTTTCCGGCTGCTTTTCAGTACCACCAGGACCTCGTTCAGTTTGGAAAAATCTACGGCCGGGGAAACCGCGATGTGTTTGAAAAAACCATCCGGGTCGTTATTGCTTTCAGTGACGGTTCCGACAAGAATGCCTCGCGGAAAGATTGCATTCAATCCGGAAGAAACGATGTGATCGTTTTTTGTGACATCTTCCTGTTTAACGACATAATTTACGGTGCAGGCATTTTCCGTCCAGCCCTCCAGGATGCCGCGAACCCGCGTTCGGCTTACAATAATATCAATGGTGCTGTTTTGGTCCGTAATGAGCAGGACCTTGGCGCTGTTTGGCGCCGTTTCTATGACCGTGCCCACTACCCCCAAGGGTGAAATAACACCACTTCCCCGCTCTACGCCAGAGCGGGTTCCCCTGTTTATCAGGATGGTTTTAAACCAGCTTGAGGGGTCTCGGCCGATGATTTCCGCCGGCAGCATGCGGTAGGAAAACTGCTGCTTGAAATCAAGCAACGCCTTGAGCCGTTGGTTTTCGAGAAAATGTTCCCGCAGTTGCTGGTTTTCAAGGCCCAGAAAATCCAGTTCGTGCTGCAGCGCGGTATTGCGTTTCTGGACATCAACCAGATACACGTAGCCGTTCCAGATATTTTTTATCGCTGAAAAACCCTGCGTGGTCAGGTTGAGCGGATAGTAAAAAAATCCCTGAAGGGCTTTGCGGACCGGGGACTGTTGCGGGTGTTTGTCTGCGCCGAGCGTTACCAGTGCAATACAGAGGATTACCAGCAGGAAAAAGAAAAAAAAACGTTTACGCTTGGTAAAGAAGTGAAGCATTGTTCACGGCAGCCGGCGTTAGTCAAAAGCGACGTCTTTTAATAGGTCAAGCTCATCCAGGGCCTTTCCGGACCCGAGAACAACCGCCGTTAACGGACTCTCGGCAACGATTATCGGCAGGCCGGTTTTTTCCCGCAGGAGCACGTCGAGATTTTTAAGCAGAGCCCCGCCTCCGGCCAGCACAATACCGCGGTCAACGATATCGGCTGCCAGTTCGGGCGGTGTGCGTTCAAGTGCTATTTTTACGCCCTCGACAATGGTATTGACCGGTTCCTGGATCGCCTCCATTATTTCCACGGAGCTTATTTCAAGAGTTTTGGGAATGCCGGTCACCATGTCACGCCCCTTGACATCGACGGTTTTTATGTCTTCTTCAGGAAAGGCCGTACCGATGGTTATTTTTATGAGCTCGGCGGTCCGCTCTCCGATCAGGAGATTGTATTTGCGTTTTATATAATGAACAATGGCTTCATCCATTTTGTCCCCTGCCGTGCGCACGGACTGACTGTAGACAATGCCGGCCAGAGAGATGACCGCTACTTCGGTGGTGCCGCCGCCGATATCCACGATCATGCTGCCGACCGGTTCGCTGACCGGCAGGCCGGCACCGATCGCGGCTGCCATGGGCTCTTCGATCAGGTAAATTTCACGTGCGCCGGCGGACTCGGCCGACTCCTTCACTGCGCGTTTTTCTACCGGGGTAATCCCCGAGGGAACTGAGACAATAATGCGCGGCTTGACAAAACTTTTCCGGTTATGGACGATCTGTATGAAATATTTGAGCATTGATTCGGTAACATCGAAATCTGCAATGACCCCGTCTTTCATCGGCCGGATCGCCGTTATGTTTGCAGGTGTTCGGCCAAGCATTTTTTTTGCCTCATTGCCGACCGCCAGTATTTTTTTGCCGCCGGCCTCCTTGCGAATGGCGACAACGGAAGGCTCATTGGCAACAATGCCTTTGCCCTTTACATATACGAGCGTAGAAGCCGTGCCCAGATCAATGGCAAGATCATTTGAGAGCATACCCCAGAACCGGTCGAAAAACATAGTCGTGAACTCCTGTATCTGTCGGTGATCGCGAAAAGATAGCGTGAAAACACCACGTTATCTTTACGTCTACTATCAGACATGCCCCATAAGTGCAAGTAAAATTAAATATTACCGCTTGAAAATTTGTAAATATTTTATTAGCATGTATCGCTCGGTTAAAAAATGCTTTGCCGGTTGACGGCCCGGCACTTTATCAAACGGTTGCGGGAGAATACATCGATGCTGACCTATATGCGCAAAAACGCAGGTTCGTGGATTATCAAGGTGCTTTTTACGGCTATCATAATAACGTTCATCTTTTTTTACGGCTATGGCAGTAAACAGGGGCCCGAAGAACGGGTACTGGCTACCGTGGGTGAACATACTATTACCGCAACCCAGTTCAGAACAGCATATGGGAATATGCTGCAGATGTATGAGCAAATGTCCCAGAACCAAATTTCCGATAGTCTGGCGCGCACGCTCGGTCTGCGGCAGAATCTGCTCGATGACATGATTGAGCAGGAACTGCTGCTTCAGGACGCCAGGCGCCGAAACCTGCGCGTTTCAAAGGACGAGGTCAAGCGAGCGATAATGAAGCAGCCGTATATGCAGGAGAAGGGTGTTTTCTCCAAGCGGCGTTATGCGGCCGTGCTTAACAGCATGAAAATGACCGCAGCTGAATATGAAGAACGGGCCGCGCAGGAAATAATGCTGAAGACCCTGCGTGACATGATTGCACAAGCGGTGAATGTTTCCGAACAGGAGCTGCGGGAGATGTACCGTTTTCGCGGCGAAAAATTGATGATTGACTATCTGGCATTCAGCCAGGCCGATATTACTGAAGCCGCACTGGTCGGCCCTGAGGAAGTGCAGGCCTATTATGAGCAGAATCCGGAACAGTTTCGCGTCAAGGAAACCGCCGAGGCGCAGTACATTGTATTTGATCCGGCCGATTATACCGGCAGAATGAATGTTGAGGAAGAAGAGATCCGTGATTTCTACGCAACCGATCAGGCCCGATTTCTTGAACCCGAGCAGATACGCGCCCGCCATATTCTTTTGAAGGTGGACAAGGCTGCAGAACCCGAGAAAGCGCAGGCCGTTCGTGAAAAAGCCGCCGCATTGCTTGAAAAGATCAAGGGCGGAGCCGATTTTGCGGCGCTCGCGCGCAAGCGCTCTCAGGATGAAGCCACCGCCGCCGAGGGAGGAGAGCTTGGCTTTTTTGGGCGGGGCGTAATGGTTCCTGCTTTTGAGCGGGCAGCCTTTGCCCTGCAGCCCGGTGAGGTCAGCGATGTTGTGCAAACCCCGTTCGGGTTTCATATTATTCAGCTGGAGGAAAAAAAACCGGAACGGGTTCGCCCGCTTGAAGAAGTTCGGAAGGAAATCGTGCGTGAACTGCAACAGGAACTGGCTGAACGCGAAGTACGCACGGCATCGCGGCGCGCGTTCAACAGGCTTTTCGCCAGTCGTGATCTTGATGGCTATGCGCAGGCAAACGGGTTTACTCTGAAAAAAACCGGCTTTTTTGCCTTTGGAGAAGGGCCCGAGGATTCCCAGAATGATAACGCTTTTTCGCGGCAGGCCTTTGCGCTGCAGCCCGATGAACTGTCTCCGGTCTTTTCGATCGACAAAAAATATTATCTGGTTAAACTGACCGCAAAAAAGCCTTCACATATCGCCCCTCTTGAGACCGTTCGCGCCGCTGTTGAAGCCGAGGTTCAGAGGAAGCAGCGCAAGGATCTCGCACGGACGAAGGCGGAAGCCGCCCTGAAAGAGCTTAGGGATAACGGGTTTGACTGGAAAGCGGTTGCAAAAAAGAACAGGCTTGAAATAAAACAGGTTGAACTCGCCCGCAGCGGCGACTATGTGGCCGGTCTTGGCCGTTTACCGGAACTCAAGAAGGCCGCATTTAGGCTGGAGCCCGGTCAGACGGCCGATCAAGTGTTTGATACCGGTAACAGTTCGGTTGTGATTCGCGCGGGACAGAGAACGCTTCCTGCCGAAGACGGATTTGATGCTGAAAAAGAAACACTGCGCCGGCAGCTAGTGGAGGCTCAGCAGCAGGAAACGCTTGCGCGGTATATACAGCAGCTCAAGGAACGCTACAGCGTTAAGGTTGATCAGGAATTTTTTGAAACGCTTTGACTTCCCGGGATTGAGCCCGGCTAAGGGTCAGCATATGGAGATTGCGCCACCCATTGAAGGCCGGCCGTCTATTGTCGTCGATAAAGAGGGCAACTGGTTCTATAACGGCCAGCCGATTATCAACCGGAAGATCATTCTGTATTTTTATCAGATTCTCGAACACGCTTCGGGTGGCGGCTATCAGTTGAGAACCGAACGGGAGATATGTCCGGTAGCGGTGCAGGACGCCCCGTTTGTTGTTGTTGCCCTGTGGCGTAGCGATCAACCCCGTGAAGAGATCGTCGTTAAGCTCAATGACGATACCAGCGAGCCGCTTGATCTGAAGACGCTGGTTATCGGGGCGGACAATGTTCCATATTGTTCGGTAAAACAGCGGCGATTCCGGGCCCGTTTTCTGCGAGCGCCCTATTATTGCCTGGCCGAGTCTGTTCGGCAGGAGGGCGAGACGACATTTTTTCTCGAGCTTAACGGCGAACGCCAGTACCTATATCCGCCGGACCCGCACCGGGTGCAGGATATACGTGAACAGGAGTGATGTACCGTGGAGCAGGACAGCAGTGCCGCATGCGGCATCACGCGTACCCGCGCACATGACTTGATGGTCCGGTATCTGCCGCAGGATGCCATGCAGAAACACAGCCTGGCGACCGAGGCGATCATGCGCGCCCTTGCGCGCAGGTTCGGGCGCGATGAGGAGATGTGGGGCATCGCCGGGCTGCTGCACGACCTTGACTATGGCGAGACCCGCAACGACATATCCCGCCACGGCCTGGTGACAGAGCAAATCCTGGCCGGCCTCAACGTGGCCCCGGAAATCGTCCGGGCCATCAAGGCCCATAATGCCGACAACCTTGGTTTTGCGCGCAGCACGCAATTCGAGCACGCGCTTGTGTGCGCTGAGTGCATAACCGGCCTGATCGTCGCGACCACGCTTGTGTATCCTGAAAAAAAACTCGCCGCGGTCAAACCCAGATCGATTATCAAGCGCATGAAGCAGAAGGAATTTGCACGTTCGGTTAACCGTGACTATATACGCGAATGCGAATTGATCGGCATTCCGCTCGAGGAGTTTGCCGAATTAAGCCTGGCCGCCATGAGGGGGATCGCAGCGGAACTTGGGCTGTAGCGTTCCGATTCCTGTTGCCGGAGATGCGTGATCGGCTGCGCGGGCGAACTACGGGGGGCAAGGTTAAAAAGCATGTGGAGAGCGCTTAAACTAGTGTTGTTGATCGCGGCCGTCCCCGCCTTGGCCGGCTACGCACTTGCGCTGTACGTTGAGGTCGCTGCCGCGCTTTCTCATTCGACCCAGGCCCGCCTTGGCCTCGCAATGGTGCCCGCCGGCATGCTTCTATGGCTGCTCTTCGGCCGGTTCCTGCGTTTTTTTCATGTGTTCGAACACGAAGTCACCCATCTTGTAACCGGCCTGCTTTTTTTTATTCAGCCCCGCCAGCTTGTCGCCTCTGAATCGGGCGGCCGCATGGAAATGTACGGCAATAATTTTATCGTCAGCCTCGCGCCCTACTTTGTGCCGCTTTTTTCTCTTGTTTTGATGGTGCTTATGCCTCTGCTGGACAGCACGGTAAGCGTGTATGCCTGCAGCCTGCTGGGTCTTGCCACGGGCTACCATATCATTACCAACCTTCAGGAATTCTCGCTGCAGCAGCCTGATATCCGCAGCCATGGCCGTGTTTTTTCAACGATCATCTGTTTGTGGGGAAACGTCATGGCACTCGGCCTTGTAGCGGGTTTTTTGCAGCGCGCCTGGCCCGGCAGCTGGGCCTATCTCACAAGCGGGGGCCGCGAAACCGCTGCGATTGTCGAATTTGTCGTCACCCAACTTCCCTTTAAACTGCCCGCTCTTTTTTAAAAACAGCCGAATAAAAGCGGGTTGTTTTGGTGCGCATACGTCCTTCGTCATGCGGCCCGCAAGGCTTAGGATGACTCTCCGGGAGTCGCATGCGCGAGGTTCAGCACAGGGATAACGTTTTTTAATCCGGCCGTAAGGGCAATTGTCAGGTCGCGGCGATAAAAACAAGGGCTGGCGGATATGGCCGGCGAGGGACAAAAACTGCGGGCGGCGGCGGGGCAGCACAGCGGCAAACCGGAGGACTTGCACGAAACCGGGGAACATGATAAAGAGAGAACCATTATGCGGTCGTCAGCGGTACTTTCTGTACTGATAGCGTTTATTTGCGTGCAAATCTGTCCGGCTTTCTGCCGCCCGACACGGGCCGACAGCCTGCGGGTTGTCAAGGTGTATAACGGCGCGGAGGCGAAACTTTCCGACGGCCGTAAAATCGTATACAGCGGCATCAGCGTACCGGGAAAAAAGGACAAGGCATTTTTTCAGGAATGCCGGGAAGCCCACCGCCGCCTGGTGCAGGACAAGCCCATTATTGTTCTTGAGCAGCCCCGGCCCCAGGGGCAGAAGCTGAAACGTATCCCTGTGGTTGCCTTTCAGGGAACCTTGCTTATCAATGCCGAGCTTATCCGCCAGGGATATGCCCTTGCCGGGCATTCCGATGACGATTTTCGCTACCGTGATCTTTTCCTCGAACTGCAGCGGGACGCCGCACAAGCGGGCCGGGGCCTGTGGGCTTACCGTGACACCTTCAGCGAGCCGTATTATGTCGGCTCACACGCGCGCAGGATCTTTCATCGCCCGGATTGCCCGCGGGTGAAAGATATTTTGTTTAAGAACCGCGTTATATTGCGCACAAAAGATGATGCCCTCGTTCAGGGGTACGTGCAGGACTGGCGCTGCTGCCCACTTTTCAGAATACCACGTGAAAATGCTGCTTCACCGTAGCAGGCGAAAACATGACCCAAAGAATACGTACGAAATACAGGGTATTAAAAGGGGTTTGTCCTGTAGGCGCGGAAAAGGGAAAAAATTTTTTGAAGCAGTGACAGGCCATGTCTCTTCTTGTTGTAAAAAATGACCAGGCCGCACCACCGACCGGCTCCTTTCTTGACAGGGCAAAAAGACTCTGTTATAAGCTTGGGCGTTACTTTTCTGTGGGCGGTTAGCTCAGTTGGATAGAGCGTTGGCCTCCGGAGCCAAAGGTCACGCGTTCGAGTCGCGTATCGCCCGATTTTCCCCACAGACCGGCACGGTGTTTTCGGCACCACTACCTCTTTTGGCCAGCATTTTTTCAAAAACGTTTCAATGGCGCGGACGGATTTCATGCGGCCCGCAGGGCCCGCGCGCGGCCATGCTATGATGGTCGCATAATTGTGAGGACGACACAGATAATGATCATCGGTGCACGCGCGCATACCACGCATCAGGCCGGGATACTTGCAAGGGCCGGCATGCCGTTTGTCGAGATCAGCGTCTCCAGCGCGGAGGCATTTGAGCGCGAGAGGGGGGAGCTGGACCTGCTCCGTCAAAGCAACGGCACAGCCTTTCTTGCCCACGGTCCCGAGGAGGGCAATGCCCGGGACCTTGTGTTTTTAAGGCACGACCTGTTGCCGTGCATAAACGGCATAACGGATCGTTTGCCCGCCATGGGCATCAGCCTATTCACGATCCATTTCTGGCTGGACCGGCGCTTTATTGAGCAGCGGATTATTGATGAGAAGATCATGATCCTTGAAGACATGGCTGATCATGCTGCATCGCGCGGCGTTCAGCTGTGCCTGGAAAACCTGAGCGAGCGCGCAGCCGACTTCGGCCCGGCCTTCACGGCGGCAGACACACTGGGCATGACGCTCGACATCGGCCACGCCGAACTGTTGAGCGAAAAAAACACGGCCCATGATTTCCTTGCGCAGCACGCTGAAAAGATTTATCATATGCATGTCCATGACAACAGGGGCGGCAGCAGCCCGGCCGATGACCTGCACCTGGTGCCTGGGGAGGGCGTCATAGATTTCAGGTCTATTTTGAATGCGGCAGCAGCCCTGGGTTATGACCGGACCATAACGCTTGAAGTCGCCCCCGAACAAGCCCTGAAAAGCAGGGACTTCATACTGCAGGCGTGGAACTCGGCCACGCAGCCCGAAAGGACAGCACGATGAAGGAATCCAGCCTTCTGAAAGACCTTGAGATCCTGGCTGACAGGCTCGATATCGCCGTCAACAAAGTGAATTTGAGGAAATATTCCTACGGGATAAAAAGCGGGCTGTGCCGGGTGAACGGTAGTTACCGGGTCATTCTCGACAAGCATCTGCATTTATCGGAAAAAATAGACGTGCTTGTGGATGCGCTGCAGGAGTTTGATGTCAAAACCGACGATCTCGACCCCCATCTGCAGCGTCTGCTGATAAAAAAGACTCCCGGCCCCCATGAGGGCCACCATCGAAGACCGCGT
>Ga0272442_10003009_pt1 | contig 23907 bp, 26 predicted proteins | sample SSMForm2O_FD_200262 | JGI IMG/M metagenome (GOLD analysis project Ga0272442, IMG submission 200262) | Marine sediment archaeal communities from Little Sippewissett salt marsh, Falmouth, MA, United States - SSM-Form-2O | ecosystem: Environmental > Aquatic > Marine > Wetlands > Sediment ...
ATATTAACCGATAACTTTAAATACTATTAAATTACAACATATTAATACAATAAAATAATGATTACTACATTATAGTAATAAAATGAGGTGGTTTTTTGGCTCTAAAATCTTCAAAAAAAGCAAAGAAATGTCCTGAGTGCGGTTCTAAGAGATTCATAGACGATGATTCAAAAGGTGAAATGATCTGCTCTAAATGCGGATTAGTTCTAGAAGATTCTATGATTGATGCTTCACCAGAATGGAGAGCTTTTGATGATGATCAGAGATCAAAAAGAACAAGAGCTGGAGCACCATTAACATTTACAAAACATGATAAAGGTCTTACAACAGAACTTGGAAGAGGCCGTGGCGAATTATTCAAAGTTTCACCAACAAAAAGAGCTCAGTATTATAGACTGACAAAGTGGCAAAAAAGATTAGTAGAATCAAAAGATAGAAACTTGTCATTTGCTTTATCTGAATTACAAAGACTTATTTCATTTTTAGGATTACCAAGAAAAGTTCATGAAGAAGTTGCTAAGAAATATGAACAAGCTGTTGATCGTGGGTTAGTTAGAGGAAGATCAATGGAATCTGTTATTGCATCATTGTTATATGCAGTTTGTAGAGAAATGGGTACACCTCGTACTTTAGAAGAGATAGCAGAAGCTTCTGGAGTTGAAAGAAGAGAAATAGGAAGAACTTACAGATATATTGCAAGAGAATTGAAAATTAGAATTCTTCCAGCACCACCACAGGATTATGTGCCAAGATTTGCTTCAATGCTCGGTTTAAGCGACAGGACTCAAGCAAGAGCAATCAGATTTTTGAAGCAGGCTAAGAAAAATGAAGTAACATCTGGAAAAGGACCTACTGGCGTTGCTGCAGCTGCTTTGTATATTGCAGCTGTTCTGCAAGGTGAAAAAAGAACACAAAGAGAAATTGCAGATGCAATTGGTGTAACAGAAGTTACAATCAGAAACAGATTCAAGGAATTAGTTGAAAAATTAGGAATTGAAGACGAGATTGAAAAGAAAGTTAGAGAGGATTAATTTCTTCTCATTTTATTTACTTCTTTCTTCTAATAATTTTATTCTAGTATCTATTGTTTCTAATTTTTGAAGAATCATATCAAGTTTTTGTGATGAACTCATACCAGATGTTTCTTCTTTATTTTCTTGATTAACTGGCTGAATAGGTCTGGGCGCTTCTGGCATATATGTTACTGGAGTCGGTTCGATTCTTTCAAGATCAGGATATCTGTTTTCTTGAGGAGGTATCATTCTTTCTCCTGTAAATGGAGCTGGCTCGTTTCTTGCCAGAGTAGACGGCTGCCTCTGTGTTCTGAACTGCTCAAGCTCTTCTGGCAATTGTGTCTGCGCAGGAACAAAAGATTCTTCTTCTTTTTTCTTTTTCTTAAACAAATCTGGTAATTCAATCATATTTTCGACCTCTCCATTAAATTAAAAAGTGCCTTTACTTCTTCTTCGAATTGTGTAACTTCTTCTTTGGCCATCTTAACATATTTTCTTCTAAAATCATTATAAAATTTTGACATATATACTCTGTTTGCTATCCAATGCAAAGGTGTTTTTTGTCCCATTGTTGTTTTTATCTCAGCTCTCATTGTAACATTTGCAGATCCCATCTTATCTTTTTTGTTCTGTGTTCCCATAATGACAACAGAAAAAACAAATTTTGAAAATTTGTCAAAGCCTTTAAGGCCACGCCATATAACATAAAAAGAATCAGGATCAACTGAATCATCCCATTTAAACTGATCTTCATATATTCCAGCAGATTCTAACTTAAAAACATCCATAAGAAGATTTGGCATTGCGCTTAACAAACGACTCGGGTGATAACCCTGAAAACTAACAGTCTTTGTTGTTTCAGGTGTATAAACATCTGTTTTTATTGAAATCTCAGACATCAGATCATCCTGTCAATCTTTTTAGCTCCTCTATAAAAATTGACATATGTCTTCTTCCGTCCTGAAGAAATCGCTCTCTTTGTTTAATGTATGTTGTCTTATGCCAAAAAGTTCTAAGAAGCTCGTACAACAAACTTTTCTGCCAAAAAGTATCCTGGGGATATTCTGTTCTTATTGCACCTTCTATTGTTATAGAAGCTGTGCCGTCTCCTTGTGATGGTGAAGAACCTTCAAGTTTAATATCAACCCACAGATAAGAAAACCGATCTAGATCTTTGTCAACTTCCCAAGCTATTTTGAATTTCATTGGTTCTCCTCTTGTCCAGAAGAATTTCTTTTCCTGTAAAGCTGACTCATTTACTCTGAAAACTGTCATTAAAAGCTGCGGTATCTCATTATAAAATTTTTCTGGATGTGGTCCATGATAATCTAAGAAAACTTTGTTTCTAGGCTTAAGAAGCTCATCCTGAATCATAATCTTTGATCTTGACCAAACCATAAATCACACCTTACATTAATTATGAGAAACAGACAAATAAAAGCTTTTCTTTTCAGTATATCTAGGTTAGAATTTTCCTGTTTTAAAAAAGATTTATATTAATCCAAATTATATTAGATTTTATGATACTATTGAAAATAATAGGTCTGGTTTTGCTTTTTTTAGGCTTTTTAATAATCAGATATTTTCCAGATACACAGAAATACCAAAGAGAAGGCTTTTTGCTCTCTGGGCTGTTTGTAGGTGCTGTGTTATTTGTAGTTGGATTAGCTCTGGTGATATTCGGGTGAATATATGGTAATTGACAAGCCCATTTTTCAGCTTGAGCCTGGTCTATATGGACTTGGAAAAGATCAGGGCCTTCCGTGCAACGGTCCAGGACCGGATTTTCATACATTGGGACTTTACTTAAACAGCGGTCCAACAAAGCCGCCTCTACAGGAAAGTGCATGTAATCAAACTGCTGTTATTGACTATACGAGCCAGCCAGGAAAAGCGTCAGCTCTCTATTTTAAATTAGTATTTACGCTTCCAAAATGGTTTTACCATGTTGTAAAAATGGATGAGTGGGTAGAAGTCGGGCCAACACACAGAGAATATTATGAAAGAACGATGGCACAGAAACAGATGTTAGAAGGTGTAATAAAAAGCGGATTAGCTTCTGCTGCTTCAGCTGTTTCTGATTATGAATTATTGCATCATGATCTTAGAAAATATAAAGAGATACTGAATTATTTCAATGCTAAAGATGAGCATTCATTAAAAGCAATGTTTATTGATCAGGTTGATATTCATACTGGCGAAGGAATATCAATGAGATCTATTGCTCCGAGGTGGTCAACAATTATAGCTGACTTCCAAAGACTTAGTGATAAAGAAGTTGAAGTTGACAGTATTGAAAAAAAATTAAAGATAAGCAGAGCTGAAGCTGTAATACTTTCTACAAAACAGAGACTGTATATAGAATGGAAAAAAATGTTTGAGCAGGCTGTAAAAGAAAGGTATGCAATGATAAGAGGATTAGTAAATGCTAGAAAGAAAACTGTTGAGGAATACAGAAACTGGATGAAACCTTATATATCAAGATTTAAGATGACCAGAATAGGATCTGAAAGAGCTGGTGTAAGATCAAATATTTTGAAAACATTTGGCGACGTAACTGGTTTATCAACCTTTTCAAATAGTATAAAAATATATGCTTGGAAAGCTCTAAGACCCACAGAATACAGAAAAGCTCCAAATGTTATAAAACCTGGCCAGAAATTTTCAATTTATCCTTATGATGAATATGTAAGACAAAGGTTTGTATTAAGTCCTAAGACGGGTTTAGCTCAAACATATCCTTGGCTTCTTGAGCCGAAGAAGTTCTGCTCTAAATGCCATAAATATTTTTCATCAGATGTAAACAGATGTACTAGCTGCAAATCAATTAATTTAGAAGAAAAATTCCTAGTTGACCAAATTGTTGAAAAAGAGATACTTCCTTCGTGGTTAGCTGGACAAAATTCATTAAGTCCTGTTGAACCATACTATATAATCCAAGATCTCGATATAATGAGAGTCGGATCTAAATTACAAATAGGGGAGATAGAAGGTATAACATTTAATCTAAAAACCTTTTCTGTTTCACAAAATATTCTTTTAGTAAAACTTCTTGAAATTGCCTGCAGAGATAAGGAACTTGAAAAATATATAGAAGAAATGCTCGGTACAAAAATAGATGATAAATCTTTGGAAGATGTTGTAAAAGAAGATTATCCTGACCTGTTTGGAAAGAAAAAATCTGAAGAACTAAAAGGATTAGAAAGGCTTGCTTATGATATGAAAAACTGGGGCAAGAAGTATAAGAAAACTGGAACTCCAAAGGTTTCTAAAATGCAGTTTGTATCTCCAGGACCTTATGAAACTGATTTCTTTGACAGAATTACAAAACAATATCTAGTTGTATCTGGCGGAGCTTTTGGCCAAATAAAATCATTATTAAAACAAGGTATGGGTGTTCGTTAATGGGTATGCCGAAAGGTTTGTCTGTCGGCGTTTCTTCTGGAATGTTTATGGCAGCTGATGCTGCTGAAAAACAAGCTTACCTAACAATTCCAAGAAAATTATTCTATGCTGCAATGAAAGGTGTTAATTTTACTCAAATGGATTTAGAATCAATAACAGAATTTGGAGAACCTGGTTTAGTTGAGGGTGTTAAAAAAATAAAAGAAATGGGTATGACTTTTGGAATTCATGCAGAAAGCTATGCAATGGGTGGCACTGAAAAACCAATTTCAATGTTAGATTCAGCTATTGAAACAGAATATGAACACGCCCATCTAAGATTAAAAGAACATCTGGACGGATGTATTAAAATCGGTGCAGAATATCTGTTGATACACTCTTCAGAATCAACTGCTTTTGTAAGATTGGGCATGCACCTACAACCTGTAAGGGTAGTTGATCCTTGGGGCAGACCAATGTCTGAATTTCTTGATGAAAATCCAAAAATATTTAATTGGGCTATTCATTATAAACCTTTAATAGAAGTATGCAGACCCAGAATGACAGATTATGATTTTTTCTATGAAAGACTTGTTGAAAATTTTAAAAGAGATAATGAAAAAAGAGAACCTAATGGTGAAGAAGAAAAAGAAATAAAAAAAATCGCAACAGAACATGCAAAAGATGAGATGAAAAGATATTTATCAAGCGGCGATATGAGCTATGGCGCTGAAAGAATTGCTTATTATATAATTGCTAAATGGATGCAGGATAATAAAGATTCACTTTGGCAAAATATTGTAGGAAGAAAAATACCGGAAAATGATTTCCCTCTGCTGAAAAATTACAAAGACTGGGTTCCTGCTGTATCTGCAAAATATGTTGCAGGACATTTTAAACCTAAAGACAGCAGATATTTTGATCCTTTAAAAATAATTGAAAAAAATAAACTTGTTTTTGTATTTGAAACTCCGATGGGTGGATCTGGCATTGAAGGTCTTCAAAGATTATCAAGACCAAGAGACATGTATTATCTATCTAAAGAAATAGGATCACCATTAATAGGTTTTGCAATGGACTTTGAACATATGTTGGGTGCGAAGATAGATCCGCAGAAAGAAATAGAATCTTTACCAAAAGGTGCTGCTGAAAAATGTTTTGTAATGCACTTGGGTTTTCCAACACCGCACAATCCAGCACATATTCCATTAGCATTGGGTTCACCAGAACAACTTTGGATATACAAAAGACTTTGGGAACTTAGACAAAAAGGCCAGAAAAATGCTTGGTTTATTTTTGAAAGAGGTGGTGGACCTGATCCTGTAAAACAAAGTGTAGTTGTGATAAGAAATCTTGTAAAATATCTTGAAAAAAATGTTGAACCTATGAAACTCCCAGAAGAATTTTATGGGTTCCCGCCTGGCGGACCAAATGTAAAATTACAAGAATTAGCTATGCGCGATCATTTCTTAGACCCATTAAAGGGTCTGTTATCTGTAAGTGAAGAAGAATATACTTTCTTAGGTAAAACTGTTGCTGAAAAACCGAGAGGAGCGGAAAAGTGGCCTAAGGAAAGATACAGATAATATTTATATGTGTTTCACTTTAATAGATTAAACAGAAGGTGTAAAACCTTTTTTTCAAAGAAGAAGGTAAAATAAATGGCTAAGAAAAAAATTGGTAAACGATTAAGGAATTTCTCTACAGAGACCCGGTTTCATGCTTCTGAAAAATTTAAAGAAAAACTTCTTAAAATGTTTAAAGGTTATGTAAAGTGTGTTGTACTTTATGGTTCTATAGTCAGAGGAGATTTTACTGGTAAAAGTGATGTTGATGTTTATATTATTTTTGATGATACAAAAATGCCTTTGAAAAAATTTGATGATGTCCGGGAAAAAATCAATGGGGATGTCTATAAAATAGCAAGAGCAACTGATCCAAGACTGCATCCTCAGCCTGTCATTGCTTTGACAGAATTCTGGGACGGTATGAGGCACTTGAATTCATTTTTCTATAACATAGTCAGAGAAGGTTATGCAATTTATGACACTGGATTTTTCATTCCAATGAGAAAAATGCTGGAATGGGGCAAGTTTCCTACAACAACAGAAGCTGCTGAAATGAGAATGGAATCTATACCAAAAAGGCTGGCAAGAGTTGAGCATGTTAAAGTTTACATGGTTGCAGAAGATTTAGGGTATGGTGCAATAGATGCTGCACAAGCTGTTTTAATGTATATAGGAGTTGCTCCTCCTGTTCCAAAAGTTTTACCAAGAGAATTTAGAAAGCATCTTGTTGAACCTGGAATTGTTGAAGAAAAATATGCTAAATTTTTAGAAGAAATTCTTCAATTTAGAAAAGATGCAGAACATAAAAAAGTCATAAAACTGACTGGTAAAGAAGTTGATGAATGGATAAAAAGATCTAAAGATTATTTCAAAAGGATGGACAGGTTATTGAAAGAATTAGAAATAAGCAAAAAAGCCGGCGACATTAAGAAAACTTATGAAATTATGATAAAGGCTACTGTTGCTGCATTAAAATCAATGAAACAGCTTCCACCTGAACCTGAAAACCTACCAAAGGCATTTAAGGATCATATGGTTGACAAAGGTTTAATCAATCCTATGTATGGTGATGTTTTTGGAAAAGTTCTTGAAATGCGAAAGAAGCTTGAAGATAAGAAACTCGGAGACATAAAAGACCGTGATGTTTACATGTCAAAAGAATATATCAGAAGATTTGTTGTTGACGTAAGAAGAATAATAGAAGATGCTGGACCTCCACAAGAACTTGAAGCTCCAAAAGAAGATAAAAAAGTCAAGCCAGATAAAAAAACTAAAAAGAAATCAATTAAAAAGAAGTGATCTTTCTGAAAATACTTTGTATAGGAGATCTTCATGGCCACTGGCCTAAGAAACTCAATAAAACATATATCAAGAAAAATAAAATAGATTTAATTCTGGTTAACGGTGATCTTGGAAAAGATTTAACTTCTCATTTCTATACAGTTTATAAAAAAGGTGAGAAAAGACCTATAAGAGAAGTTGTTGGAAATAAAAAATGGGAAAAGTTAATAAAAAAAGAAGCTGAATCTTCTGCAAAAATTTTAATGAAATTTGATAAACTTGGACCCGAAGTTCTGTTTGTTTATGGCAATGGTGACTCTTCAAAAAAAGCATGGTATCTTAAAAATTCAGATGACCCCAAGTTTGAGGATTATTTAGGGAAATTAAATAATGTTGCTTATCTTGAATACACGTCAAGAAAAATAAACGGTTATACGTTCTTTGGAGTCGGAAATAAATTTACAAGACTTATAAAACAAAAGGTATATGAAAAAATAAGAAAAAATCATAAGAAAAAACTAAATGATTTCTTCAAAAAGAAACCAAAAAATGTTATTTTATTAACGCATGAAACACCTTACATGGTTTTTGATAAGGTTTTATACAGACATAGTTTTAGGTATGGAATGCGCATTGGTGATGATATACTCAGAAAAATGATTTTAAAATACAAACCAATTGCATCTGTGTTCGGACATATGCACGAATATTGGGGTGCAAAAAAATTAGGAAAGACACTCTGTATAAACTGCGGATATGGAATGAAAGGAAAAGCTGTAATATTAAATCTAGAAACTAAAAAAATAAGAAGAGTCAGACTTAATTAAAATTCTCTTTCAATCAAGAAAGTAGCTACAGATTCTAATTTTCTTCGGCCTTCACTTTCTGGAATAACCTGTCTCATCTCTTTGAGTGCAGTTTCCAATAATTCTCTTGCATATTTTTTTGCAAATTCTATAGAACCGTATTTCTTAAAAATTTCTATTGTTTGGAGTTTTTCTTCGTGGGTTATGTCGTCTTTACCTATCAACTTTCTTAAAATATCTTTATCTTCATCAGAAGCTTTGTCAAAAGCATGAACTACAATAAGAGTTCTTTTTCCTTCTTTCAAATCTTCTGCAAACTTCTTACCGTGGCCCCCACCTGAAGTTCCTGGAGCAACATTTTCATCTTCTTCTTTCATTGTCAAATCAATAACATCATCCTGAATCTGGAAAGCAACTCCTACAGCAAGACCAAAATCTTTTAAAGATTTTATTTGATTTGGTGTTCCGTCAGCTATTATTGCTCCAATCTCACATGGAGTTCCGCCAGTATAATAACCTGTCTTGTGCATTGACATTTTCTTATACCAATGAAGTGTTGCTTCTGACAAATCTTTATCACGCTGATCCATTTCAAATGCCTGACCTTCTCCTGTCCTCTCAAGCATTTGGGTAAACTGCATCAAAATCTTAAAGGTCTTTTCTTTTCCCCATAAATCAGACCCTGTTAAAATTGAATCATATACTTTCATCATGAGATAGTCTCCCATGTTAATTGCGTGGTCTTCTCCATACTGTTTGTGCAAAGCAGGTTTTCCTCTTCTCATTTCAGAGCCGTCTTCAATATCATCATGAATTAAAAAGAAATTATGAGCTATTTCTAATGCTGCACCAGCAGGTATCGTATCGTCAGTTTTACCGCCAAGGGCCTCACAAGCTAGAGCCATCAAAGCTGGTCGAAATCTTTTTCCGCCGTATTCAAAATATGCCCAACAACCATCAAATAAAATCTGGGGGTCCCCTTTTTTGGGAAGAACTGTTGCAATATGATTATCTATTTTTGGCTTCAGATCAGTCAAGATCTTATATACCTCTTTCATAAAATCACTTACTTTCTATTGAGACTAATAGCTTTTAAGTCTTTCTACGACAATCATATAATTAGCTATGAGTCGAACAAAACACGTTTCAACGAAAGAAGGAAAAGTTAATCTGATTATACCAGAAGGAGAAGTATACGACAGAAATGTCTTTTATAATCCTGAAGCTAAAATAACCAGAGATATTACTATAGGCGCTGTACAGGTTTTTCAAAAAAATCATGGCGATAAGATAAGAGTATTGGATGCTTTGTCAGCATCTGGTGTAAGGGGATTAAGAATAAAAAAAGAAGTCAATGGTGTAAAAGAAGTTACTTTAAATGACAAGAATCCTGAAGCTATTAAATTAATACGTAAAAACGTAAAAAAGAATAACGTAAAATGTACTGTAACTAATAAAGACGCTTCTTTATTGATGAGAGAAAATATCTATTCTGTAATTGATATTGATCCTTTCGGACCTCCTGTCAGATTTCTTGATTCAGCTGCCAGGTCAATTTATAAAAAAGGTCTATTAGCTGTGACAGCCACTGATACTGCTGCTCTGACTGGAAAGTTTTCTGGAGCATGTTTAAGAAAATATGGAATCAAGTCAATGAAAACTGATTTTTATAACGAACTTGGATGCCGAATAATGATTTCTTCTATAATAAAAGAATGTGCAAAATATGAAAGAACATTTATTCCTGTTTTGACATTTATGGACAAACATTATTTTCGGGTGTTTGGAATTGTTGAAAGAGCTGGTAAGTTAACTAAAACATTAAATGAATTTGGTTTTGTCAATTATTGTGAATGTGGTAATAGAAACTTTGGAAAATTAAAAGAGAAATGCTCCTGTGGAAAGACGATGAAACATTGTGGACCAATTTACTTGGGTAAAATTCAAGATAAAAAATTTATAAAATCTGTTTTAACGGAATTGAAAAAAAGAAAGTTTAATGAAGCTTTGAAAAAAATAGAAAAAATATGTGATGAGGCCGATTTACCTGTATTTTATTATGATATTCATTCGTTTTCTGTAAAAGAAATGAGAAAATTTGAAGATATAATCAAAGATTTGAAAAATAAAGGATTTGAAGCTGGAAGAACACATTTCTGTAAAACTGGAATAAAAACTGACGCACCGCTAAAAAAATTAAGAAGCGTTCTTTGATCTTGCTTCTTCTTTCATAAGTTCTAATGAATTTTTTATAGACTTATTAAAAATTGAATATTCAAATTCGCCCATACCGTCTTTTTCCATAGCTTTCATTGCAACGAGTTTTAAATGAGATAAATATAATATTCCTAATCCTTTAGAATCTATTTCTTTTCCTAAATTGCTTCCATTACATATTTTAAAAATAGCGTCATATGCTTTTTTTTCTATCTGATCTCCATTGAGATTTTCAAGTTGACTATAATTATTTTTATCTAAATCACAAATATTTTTAATTCTATTAAACCCCGGTACAACAAAATAATTTATCTGCTTCATTCTTTCTTTACTAGTCATTATGACCACCCCACCAAATAATCATTATTTAGCCATTTTCTTCTTTGCTTTAATTCTGTTATAGGTCTTGCAAATACCTACTTTCTGCCACAGGCACTGAGATCCTAAACACTGCTTTGTGCCTTTGTAATAATGACATTCTACAACCTTGTCGCCTTTTCTTACGACAGACGGCCTTTTTGGGCTAAGTTTTCTAAACATCATATTTATCATCTCTCAGTAATAATATATATGTCAGAACCAGTATATAAATGTTACTACAAAGTAGTAATATTTAGAATTTATATATGTTTTTAGAAAGATCTATTCTTCCCTGTTTTATTTCAATTCCGTCTTTTTTCAAAAGTTTTCTTTTCCCAGCTATACCGCCCTTTCCTGAATATCCTCCCAACGATCCATCTGAGTTTATAACCCGGTAGCATGGATATTTTTCAGGATATTTGTTTTTAGAGAGCATACTTGCAACAGTTCTTTGATGAATTCCCAATTGGTCTGCTAAGATTTTGTAAGTAGTAACCTTTCCTTTTGGTATTTTTTTCAACATGTCCCAAAGAGCTCTTTCAGTTATATCAAGAAACAGCTGTCCGCGGTAGCCACAGTCTTTACACTGCCAAAATTGTCCAAGCCAAGGTGTGTAAGACATGTTTTCAGAACCGCATTTCGGACACTTTTTAGCGCTCATCTTATCATATCAATTATAGACTTTATTTCATTTATATTGCATCTGTTGACACGCTTCTTCAGAAGAGCTTCAGGTAATTTTTCTATTTTTTCCTTTGGAATTTTAGAAGATTTCAAAGCTGCGCGTACTATTTTCTTTTTGTGCTGGAATATTTTTGTCAGATAATCCCAAAATATTTTATCTGTTTTAAATGGTGGTTTTATCGGTTTTAGAAGAACTATCATTGAATCTATTTTTGGAGGTGGGTTGAATTTACCTTTTGAAACAATCTCTAATTTTTCTGGAATACAATAATAGTTAATAGCTAGAGTTAATCTTGAATAATTTTTATCACCAGGCTTTGCAAAAAAGCGGTCAGCAAATTCTTTCTGATACATTAAAACAGCTAGATCCCACTTATACTGAAATAATTTGAATGTAATTGGCGAAGAAATCTGATAAGGTAAATTAGCTACAATCTTATTGAATTTTGGAAAATCAATTTCCAAAGCATCTCCGATTATAACAGAAAGATTATCTTTCTGCAGTAATTCCTGGCCCAGTAATTTATCCTTTTCTATAGCTATGACTTCTTTAGCTTTGTCTGTTAATATATTAGTTAGAACTCCTTTACCTGGTCCTATTTCCAGAACTTTATCATTTTTTGAAATCTTTGCATAATCTACTATTCTCTGGGCTATTCTTTTGTCGTTTAAAAAATGCTGTCCTAATTTCCTTGGCATATAGTAGTTATAAGAAGATAAAATTAAAAAGCTTAGACATAGCTGCCAAAACTGTTTCTATATATTTGCTGCCTATCAAATTTAGTTGGATAATCGACCATCCATCTGTATCTACTTACTGCTTCTGGATTTTTCTTAAAATATCCAATTGCATTTTTTTCTCTCTGGTAAGCATCCCACACAACACTCATACAGTCACCCCTATATAGTAGTTACTATATAGTAGTATATAAATGTTATGTTGTTTTTATTATCAAAAAATAGTATATAGCTGGAGTTATCATACAATTTCTGAAAATTAATATCTCTGAGTTGGTCCAGCTACAAATATTCGGAATCTTTCATTCTGATTTTCAATTTCTTCCATAATTCTTTTGATTACCATGCCTTTAGGATCTGGAAGTAATTTGACCCTTTCTTGTACATCTTCCCAGCTCTTAAATTTGCCTTTTTTTCTCTCAGCTATAATATCCCACATATGCTTCTTCCCTATACCTGGCAACAGCTCAAGCTGATGCATCCTTGTAGTAACAGGACGTGCTGTATTAAAGAAATCTACAAATTTTTGCTCATTTTCATCAACTATTTTTTCAACTATGTAAGCTAATTCGCTTCTTGCAAAAGTAGTAAGATCATTAACAGTTATTCTTCTCTTGATATGATCTATTTTTTCACGTGTATCTTTTCCTATATAGACCTTATCCCCCTGTTTTAGATTCGTATCTGATTTTACAACAACCTCCAACAATGAGAAATATTTGTCTCCGATTACCTGGGCGAGAGGTTCAGACTTGCCAGTAGCATGACCCCTTTGCAAGAAATCTAACACTATTGCATTATCATCTTTAAAGAACATATAAACCCCCCTTACAGATACTTCTTCACTATTTCCAGGATTTTACTGATTTCGTCCTCTTTTAGCGAGAATCTCTCTTTAGTAAAGATTAATCGAAGCTCATCAGGCGTCTTCGGTAGTAAATTCACTATTGAAACGACTGTTTGAGGTGACATTTTCATTACAGATTCTATATCTTCTACAAGCTTTTTAGCGTCTTTTTCGCTTAATTTTGTGAATTTTTTAAGATGTTCCATTGCTAGTTTCTGTTCATATCCTAGCTCACGCTCTTTTTCTCTCTTTTCCATAACTATTTTAGCTTGTGCCATTGGTACTGGCTGTGTTTCAATTACTTTCATAAAAATCTCCTTAATTTATTTGGAATTATAGGCTTTTAAAGCATTATGTTTTTAGGGTTATATTTATATACTACCTTATAGTAAATAATGTTATGAGCAATGTTGTTGTTGTATCTAAATCGCCTGATTTATGGAAAATGGGGAGACATGGAGTAATATATGCAAAAGATGCAAAAAATCTAGATGACAATTTCTTTTACACAATTGTAGAAAAAATCGGAAAAAGTAAGAAGACATACATTGTAAATTTTCACAGATATGAAAACAGTATGAATCCTATGCTAATTGATTATAGTATTGAAAAAGACGGAAGTTCTGAAATAAAATATTTAGAAAGTATAAAGGAAGAGGACTTTATTTTAAGAAATTCTTTTATTTCTGAAAAACAAGAAATGGAAAAAGAATTATACAAAAAAGATATTGAAAAGTGCAAAGATTTTGAAAAAAGAATTATTGAAGAATTAAATGGTTATGAAAGCAACATTATTCTAAATTTAGATGATAATGAAGCTGTAAGAAGATATATTGAAAACAGGAGAAAATGCAGAAAATCAATATCAATTGATGATTGGCATGTATTTGAACCTAGAGAAGAAATAATTATTCCTGAAATTACAGCAGCTAAACAGGTGCTTGATAAAACAAAAATGCCAAGAGTTTATATCCTTGGTATGGCTGGTCAGGAAGACTCTCTTAGAGAATTTGTTGAATTTTTAGAAGTTGAAAAAGAATTAGAAGAGGTAAATAAATGAAAAAAATAGTATTAGTTAATTATTCGAATAATAAAAATAAAATAGATATTCCTCATGATAGAAATGTATATATGACAAAATTTCCTGAAACGCCTAATGATTCTGGAATGATTGATTTTTATACTCCTATTATAAAAACCATTAAAGAATCAGATGTTGTTAACATTGTTAATTATGATTCTACAGGAAGAGGTCCGATTCTGATAGATTATGCTTCTCTTATTGAAAGCAATAATATAATTTCCCGAATTAATGGACATAATAGCAGAATTAATCTTAATATCAGAAATGTACCTGAAATAAAAGAATATCATGATTATAAAAAGAATAAAAATGAAAAAATTCATTTTGATGGAATATCATTTTTTTATTCAAAAACCAGTAAACTTGTTATGCCTGAAATAGAAGCTGTTAAAAAAGGATTTCAGATGGGATATAATTCTAAAGTTAATATTTTAGGTTTTGTGGGTGATGATCAAGAAGCTAATGATTTTATCAGATTTTTAGAAAATGGAAAAGATGAATCAAACTGGGTAACTAGAAAAGCTGGAGAAATTGAAATATCTTTTAGATAATTACCTGTTCATATGCTTTTTCTGAACAGACTTTCCTCTCTGGACAATCTTATAGAATCTTGCACATTTTGGACAGACATATATTTTCTGACGAAACATATGCATGTGCTTTCTGTCTATTTGCTGTAAAACAGAAGGATCATTTATTCTAAAGCCAGTATATTTAACAAAAGTTTTATACCTAGGAACTTTTTTACCGCATTTTCCGCAAACAACCAAAGATTCATGTCCTCTTGACTGCGTATGCTGGTATTTTCTTGTGTATGGTGCTTTACTTACTGGCATAATATCACTTTCTATAATTGGAACCTAAGAGTATTTAAATGTTTATCCCTTTACAACGCCAACAGGAACCATTCTAGCTACTAAATTTCCAATGCCTGCATCATGGCTTACTCTTACAACTTCATCAATATCTTTGTATACTCCAGGAGCTTCTTCTGCTAGTCCCTTGAAAGATGATGATTTAACGAAAATTCCCTTCTTTGACAAGTCTTTCTTGACTTGCTCTCCTCTAAATTCTCTAAGAGCAGCACCTCTGCTCATCACTCTACCTGCTCCATGGGCAGTTGAACCAAATGTTTCTTTCATTCCTTGTTCTGTTCCAACTAAAACATAAGATGCTGTTCCCATTGAACCTGGAATTAAAACAGGTTGACCAACTTTTCTATATTCACTTGGCAATTCAGAGTGATTTGGCGGAAATGCTCTTGTTGCTCCTTTTCTGTGCATGAATACTTTTCTTTTTTTACCATCTATTTCATGCTCTTCTATCTTACAGATGTTATGAGCAACATCGTAAACAATATCCATTTCCATATCTTCTGCACTTTGCTTAAAGACTTGTTCAAATGCTTCACGAACCCAGTGAACAATCATTTGTCTGTTGCACCAAGCAAAGTTAGCAGCGCAACCCATTGCGCCTAAATATTTTTCAGCTAATCTTGATCCAGCTGGCGCATAAACTAGTTCACGGTCTGGCAACCTGTTAACAATATCTCTGAATTGTTTTTCCATTGCTCTTACATAATCAGAGCATGCTTGATGTCCCAATCCACGAGAACCAGTATGAATCATAACTGTAATCTGTCCTTCGTCTGTTATTCCAAAAGCTTTTGCAACTTCTGGATTGTATATTTTATCAACTTTTTGTATTTCTAAGAAATGGTTTCCTGCTCCTAATGAACCTAATTGGGGCATTCCTCTTTTCTTTGCTTTGTCTGAAACCATAGAAGAATCAGCCTGATCTAATCTTCCTTGTGATTCTAAATGAAGCAAATCTCTTTTCCACCCATATCCATTTTCAACTGCCCATTTTGCACCAAGCTTTAATACATTATCAAAAACAGACTGCTCTTTAACTCTTACTAATCCTTTTGATCCTAAACCTGAAGGTACATTTTCAAACATTTGCTCAATTGTTTTTGGAATCATATTTTTTATTCTGTCGTAAGTTAGATTTGTTCTTAGTAATCTGACGCCGCAATTGATATCATATCCGATCCCGCCTGGTGAAATACCACCTTCATTAAAATCTAAAGCAGCTACACCGCCTATTGGAAAACCATATCCTTCGTGACCGTCTGGCATTACCATTGCATTTTTGTAGATTCCTGGCAAAGTTGCTACACCTGCACATTGTAATATAGTACGATCTTTTTTCATTTTTTCGATTAAAGATTGAGAAGCAAAAATTCTACCAGGAACTTTCATATTTGGTATTGTTCCGACAGGGACTTCCCATTGAACATCATTAATTTTTTTCAAATTCATTTTATCACCTTATATATCGAATAATACGTGCGTAAACCAATTTTCTCCTCTCTTTTCAACAATCATCCCATGATATGTCACAGCTTTAACATGTGTTTTTGATTCGTGTTTTGTTGAGGAAAAATTGTCTCCATAAGCTTTTGATTCTAATTTATAAATATTTTCTTCTTGTTTTATTGATTTAACTTCAATTCTTGAAAATAATAATCCTTCTGAATCAAAAAGTATTAAAAATTGCTCTAAAAAGTCATATAATAATGATTTAAGATCTTCAGCTTCTACATTTATGATTCGGCTGGTAGCTTCCTCTACTTTAGATGTATCTGATATCATATTTTGCATACCTAGGGCTGTCAATGAGAAGACTTGCTCTAATGTAGGAGCTTCTGCTTCTACTCCCATATCAGCTGTATGCTCGAAAAATGTGTATTTCATAGATTTAATTCGCACCAATAGCTTTTAAGGCTTTCTCTAGCTGAAAAGAAGGATATTTAAATATTCAAAACAATAGTTTTTTAAATAAAGGGGGTTTAATCATGAAAAAAATATTGTTAGTATCTGTAATTATCTTATTAACTGTTTTGGTATTTTCTTTACCTGGATTTTCTGATGTCCCCCTACCGTTAGGTATCTCGGACTGTCAGCTTAATTGTTCAAATGCAAGCTGTGTAGAGGCTAATACTACAGAAGGTATCTACATTTGTTTGAATCAGTCAATTACAGGACAGGTAAACATGAGCAGCAATCAAGTTCTAGACTGTTTGGGTCATAATTTAACAGGAACACAATCTGAATATGGAATATTCGCATTGAATAAAAACAATGTAACTATAAGAAACTGTACCTTTAGCAATTATAGCTCAGACTTTTTCCTAAACAATTCTAATGTAACTGGTGAGAATATAACAATTGACAGTAGCAAAATCAACTTTACTGCTTCAGGATCTTTGTACTTAAATGGAACACAAACCAGACCATCCAACCCAACAAATGCAACAAATATAACGCATTTCTTTAATATAACAAATACAAGTGCAAATTCATGGATATATCTAACGCTTTTCTATGACAGCAGCGACCTGAATTCGGGGTACATGGAATCATCACTAAATTTCTGGAAATATGACAGCAGTTGGAGTAAAGAAAACAGCACATATGATGGTATATCAAATACCATATCCGGCAATATGACAGCCAGCGGTGTGTTTGCTCCTCTACAAAATACAACACCTGCTTATTGCGATCTTGTATGCAGTAATGAAAATTGTATAGAAGGCAACAGCAGCTCTGGAATCACTATATGTCTAGACAGATCTCTTTATACAACATCAGGATTGACCATTGCTGGAAACAGCCAGACATTTGACGGACTTAATAATGAAATTTATGGAAATATGACTTATGGTTCAAACGGAATCTATATAAACACAAAAAGTTCAGACATAATACAAAACTGCTCAATATCAAATTTCAGCCATTCTGGTATTTATGGAAAGACGAACTCTCATACTATAGTAAAAAACAATAATTTTACAGATAATGGACAGAATGGAATATTCTTTTTCAAAGGAAATAATATTTCTATAACTAATAACACAATAGAGAGAAGCTCAACTTGGGGAATAAGAATAGAAGATATATATGGAAAAAACATAACTATATCCAATAACACTATAACAAGCTGCGGTGCGGAAGGTATTGGAGTGACGACTGTGGATAACATAACTATTAAAAACAATGTTATATCTGGACATACAAGCGCTGGTGTGTGTTTATCGGATTCAGATAATTTTATCGCTAAAGAAAATATAATCTTTGACAACACCAATGGAATATATTCTCGAAATGGATATTTCCAGACATTTTACAATAACAGCATTTATAACAATACTATCGGCGTCTATTTGAATAGCGGAACGAATAAAACCGTTGAAAGCAACTTTATTTACAACAATTCAAGAGGCGTAAAAATGTTATCAGTTGAAAACGGAACATTAATATCTAACTTGATATATGATAACACATACTATGATGTTGACTTCACAGCTTTAGATACAGGTGACTGTACACACTCTTTTTCCAATAACATAGGAACGGGAAATAGAAAAATATTATTCTATAATTCCTCTGCAAATGTCCAAAATGACTGGAATGTATCTGAATTAATATTATGTGGCGCATCAAACTCCAACATAACAAATGTAACTGTATATGGATCTAGTGCTAAAACAAACAACGGGGTATTTATTGTTTTAACTAACGATGCTAACATAACTAATCTAAATTCGACAGGAAATTACTATGGAATATATATGCAGCAATCATACAACAACACAATATACAACAATTTCTTTGACAGTAATACTGTCATGGCAACTGACTCGGGAACTAACAACTGGAATACTACAAAAGCTTCTGGTACAAATATAATTGGCGGTTCATATTTAGGTGGCAACTACTGGTCTGATTATGCTGGCGGTGATACTGACAGCGACGGATTGGGAAACAGCTATCTTGATTACGACGCTGACGGACTAATAGTTTCTTTAGGTGATTATTTACCTTTAACAACAAATTCAATCAGCTGTGGAACAGACACTGACGGAGACGGATACTTTACAGCAGGAGGCGGTGATTGTGGTTCAGTAGACTGCAATGACAACAACGCATCAATAAATCCTGGGGCAACTGAAGTCTGTGACGACGGAATAGACAATGACTGTGACGGATATACAGACAGTGATGATGATTTCTGCGCATGTCAATTAGTATGTTCAAGTGCATCTTGTGTAAATGATAATACAACAGCAGGAATCTATATCTGTTTGGACCAATCAATCACTGGTGAAATATTTATTGGAACGGGAAATAAAACTTTGAACTGTTTTGACAATAGTATTGTAGGAACAGGAAATATTGGAGAAGGTATACAGTTAAATAACGCTAATAACATAACAGTAAAGAATTGTAAAGTAAGCAGCTATAGCTCAGGAATATATACCCACTACTCACACAACAATACAATAGAAAACTGCACTGTAATTAGCAACCAAAATGACGGTCTTTATGTATACTATGGAGAAGGATATAATATAACAAATATAAAGGCATCTGGAAACGGACAAGGTATCTATTTTTATGGATCGAGAAATATAGGAAACAATGTATCAAACAGTATTTTAAATGACAATACATATGATTTCTATTCAACAGCTGTGCAAAGAGAAGACTTTGTATTAAGAAATGTTACAATAGGCGATAGTATAGTCAATGGCAATGTTTATGGAAAAGTCTATATTTCAGAAGCTACAACAGAACCAACACCAGGTTCGGGATATAGAAATACAACACATTATTTAGATCTTGTTTTAGGAGCATCATCCTGGACATTTTTAAATGTAAGTTACACAGCTGCAGACATAACTAATATAGATGAATCATCTTTGAGATTTTGGAAATATTACAATTCGGAATGGAGTCAAATATCTGATTCCAATGTTGATCAGACTAATGACTATGTATATGGAAATATAACAATACCAACATCACACCAAGACCAGTATATATCATATACAATTGCCCAGCTTGGAACAGAATCTGGAGGAGCAGAAGCTACTAGTAGCGGTGGAGGAGGAGCTATAATAAATGAGATAAAAGAAACTGTAGAAAATAAAACTTCTGTATGGTCAAGTCAGATATCTACAAAATCTATAAACCCATCTACATTTATGGTTGGTAGTGGACCTATAGAAAGATTCACAATAACGACAAAGGAAGATGTGAATGGTACGATTTCAATTGAATGGATTAATGAACCTCATCCAGATTATCCAGAATCATACGGCTACTTTGAAATTACAACAGACATCTCAGATGATATTATTCAAGATGTCGTCTTTGAATTAAGAATAGAAAAATTGTGGTTCAAAGAAAATAAAATGAATCCGCTTGAGGTTCTTGTATTGAGATCTCATGAAGGCTGGCAAAATCTGGAAGTTTCGCTTGTAAATGAAGATAGCAACTACAATTATTATGAAGCTGTAACGCCTGGATTTTCAATGTTTATAATAACATCTGTTCCTGTTGCAGAATCTGTAATCGATGATACATCAAATGAAATAACAGTAACTGAAGAAGATACTTCAAGTAATATTCTATTAATTGCTGCGATATTATTGATATTTGTCGTGGCTGGGTATTTTCTATTTTCTAAAAGAAAATAGAACCCCTTTTTTTAATTTAATAAACATTTATATAGATTCTTTTTTATTACTATTATAAGTGAGTTAAACCTTATTACGGTGAAAATATGATAAAGGAATCTTCAAAACCAGAGATTAGCTTAAAGTCATTAGGGCTTACAGAGTATGAAGCAAGAGCTTATGTAACTCTTTTGAAATATGGAACTTTAACTGCTGAAAAAATTTCTGATCTTGGCTCAATACCGCTGCCAAGAGTTTATGATACAATAGCTGAACTGCATAAAAAAGGTTTTGTTCTTATCAGCAAAACCAGACCTAAAGTTTTCAAGCCTCTTCCTCTGGACAGATCCTTAAATAATTATGTTGAAACCCAGAAAAAAGATTTTGACAAACAGCTTACAGAACTTAAAAAAGCTACTAAAGATATTTCCAAAGAATTCAAATCATTAGAAAACATAGAAAAAACTGTATCTGAAAAGTGGAATATATGGTCAATTGAAAAGAGAGATAATATCGTAAAGATGCTTATAGAAGAAGAAAGAAAAGCTTCTAAAGAAATTATTATTTTTGCTGGTGATTTTTCATGGCTATATGATGTTGAACCTAGTATAAAATCTGCTATCAATAAAGGTGTTAAAATCAAAGCTATTATACATCCAACAAAATCCAAAGATATTGAAAAAATTTACAAACATGCAAAAAAGATAGGTATAGATGTCAAAACCGGATATACTGGTATGCTGCGGGGACAGATAATTGACCAGAAAACAGCTTATATTGCATCAAAATTCTCAGAAAGAGGTGTTAACATAATTGAAGGCGGTGTTAAAGGAAAGGAACCTCGCAATAGATATGAACTTGTTATATTTGACAATCCAGCTATTGTTGACGCTTTCAGAGAATATTTTAATTTTTATTGGAAAATGTTAAAGAAATAATCTAGTATTTGTTTATTTCTTCTAAAGTTACTTTTTCTTTATTTCTCGAAGAAATATAGCTTGATATGGCTTCGTAAGCATTACACCATTCAAATATTGAAAATCCCAACCAATATTTATGCTTCTGGGGTTGCTGTGCTTCTATAGTATCTGAAAAGAATTCTCTGTAGAATCCAAAAATTCCTTTTTCTTCGTCTATTATTTTTATCTTATTTGTTTCACCCATTTCTTCATTTACTCTGTTCAGATAAGTCTCTAGAACCTTTCCGTGGTAAATTGACATATTATTAGGATTATCTTCTAAATCTTTAATAACAGTCTGTGTTATTCCTGTAGAATTGCTCATGTCTCTAATAGCATCTTTCTTATTCATTCCTCTGCCTTCTTTATAATATTTTATAGCTTTTTCAACATAAGTGTTAACATCATCTCTTATTTTAGCTATTCTTATTGTACCGAACTTTTCACCTTCATCATAATTAAATACAGAAATTCCGTTTTCAATTAGTTTCTTAGCTGTATCAAGAGCCCACGGTCTTCCATCTTTCTCAACTACTCTCATTAATATCTCAGCATCAGCATTATTTTTTTCAATTGCCTCTCGCAATGAAATAAGCCTTCTTTGTCCTATGTTTGTATATTTGCTACGTTCTCCGTTTCTATATCCGAGAGTCTTGGCATTTCCCAATATATCCATGTCATTTGTTATCTGTTTGAATGATATACATCCTTGTATATAATTATCCAAACTATGATTAAATTTATCTTTTACCTCTATTTCATTTAAAGATAAATCATATTGATACGGTGCCATCTCACCTGTCATAAATAAATCTGAAAGAAAATGACTGTTTTTTCTATATAATCCATTAATTATTTTAGGAAAATTTATTGGTTTTTCAGAATCAAATCTAATGTCCAGTTTATCTCCAAGGTTTTCCATGACAGTATAGAAATCAGTTTCCTTGAAAACTATAGCTTCGTCAATTCCTAAAGGCTCTTGATTGATAACCTTTTCTATAACAACATCTACTTTTGGTCTTTCCATATATTTATCACTTTTAACTACTTTATTAGAGTAATAAATATAAGACCTGAAAAGTATTTATACTTTTCTATATTTGAAATATGATATTGTATACGTCAATAAACGTATTTTCATATACCTTTACTACCGCTTGCGAGTAAACTTTATATATATCACAAAGGTAATATTATAAAGGTGTCAAGCATGAAAGACGGCAAAAAGATATTATTTGTTTCACATTGTATACTGAATCAAACAGCCAGAGCTACAGGCAAGCAAAGATCTAATGGAACCATAAAAGAGCTTATGGAACTGTTTTCTGAATCTGGCGTAGGTATTGTACAGCTTCCATGCCCGGAAATTGTTTATAATGGAGTTACTAACAGAAAATCTAAGTCTAAGACAGCAAATGACACAAAGAGTTACAGAAATTCTTGCAAAAAACTTTCTGATTCTCTTCTTCTTCAAATCAAAGATTATTTACAAAAGGATTATAATGTTATCGGGGTTCTTGGTGTTGAGCTTTCTCCAACATGTGCTGTTCATCAGCTTGAAAATGGATCTAAAAACGTACCTGGCAAAGGCATATTCATGGAAGAGCTTGAAACTGCAATGAGAAAGAAAAATTTCCAGGTTCCTGTTATTGGAGTTAACCTAAATAATCTTTATTCTTCAATGGAAAAATTACAGAATCTTCTTCAATACAGCTGATTACATTTTCTTAAGAGGCTTTATACCCAATAAATTAAGACCTGTCTCCAATACTATCATAGTCTTTTTAACCAGAACCAGTCTTGCGTTTCTAAGATCTTTTTCAGATTTTAAAACTGGTGATGAGTTGTAAAATGAATTGAACTTCTGTGCCAGTTCAAAAAGATAATTAGCAAGTGTACTTGGATCATAATCTTTTGCTGACTTTTCAACTGCCTGCGGAAACAAAGCCATCTTTTTGATTAATTCAAATTCAGCTTCAGTATTCAGCAGAGACAAATCAGACTTTCCAGCTGTTCTGACTTTCTTTGAAATGCTTGATGCTCTTGCATATGTATATTGCAAATAAGGTCCTGATTTTCCTTCAACATCCAATGCCTGATCCCAGTCAAATGTTATCTTCTTTTTGTTGTCAAAAATAAGCATATAGAATTTAATTGCACCGAAAGCTATGTCTTCTGCTAACTTGTCATTCTTTACCTTGAACTGTTTTTTTATTGATTTTTTCATTTCGTTTTTGAGATCAGCATATACAATAATGTTACCTTTTCTTGAAGACATCTTTCCTTCTGTAAGCATAACTTCACCATAAGAAACATGAATGCTCTTTTTTTCTGGATAAAGATTTAATCTGTCAAATGTTTCAAATAATTGTTTAAAATAAAATTCTTGCTCTGATCCTACAACATAAACCATTTTATCAAATTTCTTGTATTTCTTCTT
>Ga0272442_10003012_pt1 | contig 23905 bp, 22 predicted proteins | sample SSMForm2O_FD_200262 | JGI IMG/M metagenome (GOLD analysis project Ga0272442, IMG submission 200262) | Marine sediment archaeal communities from Little Sippewissett salt marsh, Falmouth, MA, United States - SSM-Form-2O | ecosystem: Environmental > Aquatic > Marine > Wetlands > Sediment ...
CCGACACTGGGGGGAATCAACACCGCGGTAGATCCACTGGCGGCTACCAGCGCACCGGCGTATGGCTTGGGGTATCCGTGCCGTTCCATCTCCGGAATGGTGAGGCGGGAAAAAACGGCGGCATCCGATGCCACGGACCCGCTGATTGCGGCAAAAAAACCGCAGGCAATGATGACCGATGCCGACAACCCACCCTTGATGGCCCCGACCAGAGAATCAGCAAAATCGAGGAGGTCTTCCGTCACGCCCGTTTCCGATATGATATCCCCCGTGAGGATATAGAGGGGAATAGACAGAAAGGTAAAGGAATTCAACCCCTCAAATGAGCATTGCCCGATATTGGGTAACAGCTCATATCTTCCGGTAAGGACAATCATGGCAACGGATGCCAGGCCGATGGCTATAAACACCGGAGCACCCATGAAAAACAAAAAGAACATGAGGATAACCCCTATAACAATTCCTGTTTCCAACATTGCACAATCTCCTTTGTATCACATAAATGTTTCGCGTTTAGCGTCCGATATGGTTTCGCCGGGAGCCAGCCCCTTCTGAAAGTTGCCATAATCAAGAAACATATTCTGGATCACCCGGAACAACATCATCGCATATCCGACAGGGACGGCAAGATAGGGAATCCACATGGCATACTGGGCTGCCCGGGAGAGCGTTCCATACTGGGCCTGTGCCTTCATGATGGGCAATACATACCAGAATGTCAGGACGCAGAATATGATAAACAGTATATTATAAAATATGCTGAAATAGTATTTCGTGCTGGTCGAAATCTTTTCATCGATCAATGAAATTCGAATGTATATGCGTTTCTTGACGACGTAGCTTGCCGCGATCCACGAAAGCCAGATAAATGCATGCCGGGCCGTCTCTTCACCGATTATGGTCGAACTGTTGAAGACATAGCGCATGGTGACTTCTACGATGACGATAATGACGAAATAGAGATAAAAAATCGTCAGCAACCAGAGCTCTATGCGTTCATCCAGCAGGTGCAATATTTTTTTCAGGGTCTGCATTTTTCTCTCCAAGATGTGTAGTCATGCGGATGGTATACATCCGCATGACCATGCTCGTTAGTCAATTTACACTATGCGCTGAGAATCTTTTTAAAGAGATCTATATCACCGGCGACTTTCTTGATGACGGGTTCCCACATGGGCAGATTGTAGTTGACGGCATCATACCAGGCCTGGGCCTCGTCTTTGGTCGGGATATAGTATTTAATGCCCTCCGCCTTCATTTTATTTTTACAGAAGGTGTCTCGTTCACGTTCCTTGCCCTTCTGCATTTCCTGGGCCTCGTTGCAGGCCCGTTTATAGGCCTTTTGCAGGTGCGGCGGCAGCGACGTTACCCATTTCCGGGACGTTACATAGAGATTCAAGGTGTCGTAGAAATTGGTGTACGTCATGGCAGATCCGATATCCTGGAAATTGCAACTGTAGAGGTCTATGCTGCTGTTGTGCAATGCATCGCAGATACCGGTCTGAAGGGAAGTGAACGTCTCCGGCCAGGAGATCGGTACGGGGTTGGCCCCCAGAAAGCCGAACATCTTACGTTCAACATATGAACCGGTGACACGGACCTTGACTCCCTTGATATCTTCGGGGCTCTTTATGACTTTACCGAGATGTTTGCCGGTAAAGAGCTGCCGGAAGCCGATAGGTGTCCAGAACCCGATGTCCAGTCCCTTATCCTGGGCAGCCTTGACACAGATGTCCTGGAATATCTGTGAGGTAACGATCTCCATGCCGCGTTCCTGGCCATGTTCCTCGCTGACATTCCCGCCGGTGGCATAGGGGAAGGCGAGGACATTGAAGAGGGGCACGAAGGGGGTTAAGTTGGAGTTGGAGACGTTTGCCATTTCCAATGACCCGACCTGCAGCTTCTGAGTAGATTCAAGCGCATTGCCGAGGGCACCGGCATAGAAACATTTGACGTCGAATTCGTCCTTTGAATATTTTCGTAATAACTCCATGAATTCCTTGTCTACATCGGGGACCAGTTCATCATCAGGGAAATTATTACTGATTCGGATGAGATACTGACCCTTTGCTTTGACGGGAACAGAATTCAACATACCCAGACCCGCTGTCGCTGCAACTGCGGCACTTCCCTTTATGAACTGCCGGCGTCCAATTTTGAAGCTATCTTTCATTACTTTCTCCTCCTATCGCTTTGTAAAAGGTATGTATCAGTGGCTTGCCCCGTTGGATAGGGCGGCAAACGGTCCTGCAAGCCACCACTTTCCGTCCCCAGAGGAGACGGCACTGCCTCATGATGTCCGCGGGCGATCTCCACATCGGGGAAAGCACTGGGACTGTATCCACATAGTGCCATCACAGGTATGATAGCACTTCTCTATACCGGCTGCCGGGCCGGCACACCATCCCGTCGACTACAACGCATCGATACACGGGATATAAGCTGAAGCTACATCTAAAACGGTAAAACTAAAACGGTGAATCTAAAACGGTGAAACTGAAACTACCTATAATACAGGCGGAGCGCCTGGATATCTTTTTACAGGAAGAATGGTTTGTCCCATCATGTTGCCTGCAAAACGGTCCCAATTCATTGCAATGCCTTCATGAATGTTCAGCCATGGTCATAATTTCCGATAACCCGCTTGCCAGTTTTGTAAGGGGTCCCGGATATTTCTGTTCGATCGAGCTTATGCATGTTTCGGAAGCAGGAAAATCGAGACTGACTGCGCCCACAACGGTATGTGTCTGGAAATTCATCAACGGGGCCGCGATGCTGATCAGCCCCACCATGTGTTCTTCATTATTGATAGAGTAGCCCCGGATTCTCGTGGCTTCAATGTCGGCTAACAGTGCTTTCTTTGTAGTCAGCGAATGGATGGTGTACTGTGTGAGAGTCTTTTCGTCCAGAAAACGGGCAATTTCTTCATCTGAGAACTTAGCGAGTACCGCTTTCCCCGTGGCGCGGACATGCAGATCCTTGCTGATCAGTGGTTGTCGGAAAAAAATGGTATTGGGTGCTTCCCTTCGGTAAAAGGCAATCAGGCCGAATCCTTCACGGAAGACCGTATCGATGGTCACATGGTATTGTCTGAAGAACTTATCGATGAGGGGCTTGGTAGTGTGCAGCAGATCAAAACCGCTCAATATATTATGCCCCAGTATCAGTGACTGGTTCCCTAATTTCAGCAGTTTGGTGTTGGGGTTTTTTTTCAGGTATCCCAGTCTGACCAGCGTATTCACATATCGATATGTCGATGTCGTGTTTATGCCCGTGACACGGGCGATCTCTGCAAGGCTGAGACGGGTGTGGTCGCGATCAAAAAGGAGCAGGATACTGAGACCTTTATCCAGTGTCTTGGAAAAATAGTGATCTACTGTTTCGTGCATAGCCATTACCATTATAGTAATTGATTTATCACGTCAACGCTAATATGAGCATATAGTATATAGTTTTGTCAAGATAAATATGATTGTCCGGTTACGATTATTCCCGTCTGGAGGCATGCATGTCGGGAAAGATGTGACTGCGGTATGTGATGTGCCGGCAAAGGTCTCAATATACACACCATTGTCATTCCCGTGAGAGCTGCAATCACACATATGCGAGTCATTACCATTCTCCAGGACTCCGGTCTCACCGGCGTGACGGCTCTGTACCGTGCCGTCATAGGTCGGGTGGCATGGTATACCTTCCGATAATTTTTGCATTTCAGTCCAGAGTATGGTAGGTGTTATCCGATTCATTCTGGGTTTTTGACTGCTCGATCCTGACCGACGAATCACATGGTGGTGAAAGATGCTGAAACATACCGGTATTGTAAAGGATGAGAGGTACCTGAGGCACGAAACCGCCGCCTTTCATCCCGAGTCTCCCGCACGACTGCAATCGATCTATGCAATGCTCGGTGAGACAGGAATGAGCGAAAAGCTCCGGTTCATTGAACCGACCCCTGCCACCCACGAAGAGATCGGCATGGTACATCAGCAGTCATATATCGACTTTGTTGCGACGACGGCAGGGAAGGGGCACTCCTATCTGGATCCCGATACCGAGACGTCACCCGAGTCCTACGAAACGGCCCGCCTGGCGGCGGGGGGGGTGCGTAATGCCGTTGCAAGCGTCATCGAGGGACAGACGGCCAATGCCTTTGCCTTCGTGCGGCCGCCGGGGCACCATGCCGAGGCGGACCGGGCCGCGGGGTTCTGCATATTCAACAATATCGCCATCGGGGCCATGCATGCAATCGAGAACCATGGCATGCAGCGTGTCCTCATCGTCGATTGGGATCTTCATCATGGGAATGGTACACAGCACTCCTTCTATGACGATCCGAGGGTGCTCTACTTCTCGACGCACCAGTACCCCTTTTATCCGGGGTCGGGCAGCGTCAGTGAGATCGGCAGGGGCAAGGGGCTCGGATACACGATCAATGTCCCCCTGCAGGTGGGGCCGGGGGATGCGGAATTTCTGAAGATATTCAAGACGATACTGGCGCCCGTGGCACGTGAATACAAGCCCGATCTGGTGATGCTCTCGGCCGGATTTGATATCTACTATAAGGATCCACTGGGAGGTATGCGGGTCACCCCCGGGGGATTTGCCAATCTCATGCGGGTCCTGCTCGACATCGCTGACGAATGCTGCGATGGAAGACTCGTGGCGGTTCTCGAAGGGGGCTACGATCTGAAGGGACTGAGACAGTCGACAGAGAAGGTGCTGCAGGAGATGGGCGGTGAGACACGGCAGTCACCGGAACACCTCGACGGTGTGGTGGAACAGGCAGAGCCCTATATAGATGAGATCATCAAGACGGTAGTCAATCAGATACAACCCCTCTGGCAATCATTGCGCTAGCGGTCCGGCCCGTGATCCCGATATTCCCGGAATACCAATCACACCACAGGCACAGCAGGAGGAAGGACAGTGAAGATAACGAAGCGTGAGGTTGAGTACGTTGCGCACCTGGCGCGGCTCACCATCGGAGAAGACGAAACGGAGAAATTCACGTCACAGCTCAATGACATACTGGTATATATGGACATCCTCAACAACGTGGACACCGCCGGCGTAGAGCCGACGACCCATGCCATCGATCTTACCAATGCCTTCAGGGAGGATCGGGTGAAGGAATCCCTGGGAGCGGAGGCGACCCTGGTCAACGCACCTGATGCATTCGGTGATTGCTTCAGGGTCCCCCGGGTGATCGAATAGGAAATCCCATGACACTGCATCAACTGACCATCCATGAACTTCAGAATATGTTGCGGGACGGCGAGGTTTCGTCCCGGGAGATCACCGAGGCCTGTTTCGAGCGGATCGATGCCGTCGAAGACGGGCTCAATGCCTATATCACCCTGACACGGGAATCCGCACTCCGGCAGGCGGAGCATGCCGACGGGTTGATCCGGGCGGGAAAGACGGGGATACTGACGGGTATCCCCCTTGCCCTCAAGGACGTCATGTGTACCGACGGTGTAAAGACGACCTGCGGGTCCCGGGTGCTGGAACACTTTGTTCCCCCCTACGATGCGACGGTGGTCAAGAAGCTGCGGGACGACGGCGCCGTCTTTCTCGGGAAGACCAACATGGACGAGTTCGCCATGGGGTCCTCCACGGAGACATCCTGCTTCGGCGTGACGCGCAATCCCTGGGACCCCGAGCGGATACCGGGGGGATCGAGCGGCGGTTCCGCCGTCGCCGTGGCGGCCGACGAATGTATCGCCGCCCTGGGGTCCGATACGGGCGGTTCCATCCGGCAACCGGCGGCCCTCTGCGGCGTCGTGGGCCTGAAACCGACCTATGGCCGCGTCTCCCGCTTCGGACTGGTCGCCTTTGCCTCGTCACTGGACCAGATCGGACCCTTCGCCAAGGACGTGGAGGACTGTGCCATCATGATGAATGCCCTGGCAGGCTACGATCCCGGTGATTCCACCTCCGTGCCCGTCGATGTCCCCGATTATCGTGAGTTCCTGTCGCGTGACATCGAGGGGTGGACCATCGGTATCCCCCGGGAATATTTCATAGAGGGCATCGATCCCGAGATTTCCGCCGCCATCGACGGGGTGATCGGTGCCATAGAGGAGATGGGCGGGAAGTGCCGGGAGGTCTCCATTCCCCATACCAAGTATTGCGTCGCCGTCTATTATATCGTGGCCCCCTCGGAGGCGAGTTCCAATCTGGCGCGCTACGATGGTGTCCGGTACGGCTTCAGGGCCGACGACGGGACGGACCTGCTGGAGATGTACAAGATGTCCCGTTCCCGGGGCTTCGGTGCCGAGGTCAAACGGCGTATCATGATCGGGACCTATGCCCTCTCGTCGGGATATTACGATGCCTATTACCGGAAGGCGTCACAGGTCCGTGCCTTGATGAAGCAGGATTTCGAAGACGCCTTTGCCACATGCGATGTCATTGTCGCCCCCGTCACGCCGATGCCGGCGTTCAAGATCGGTGAGAAGATGGATGATCCCCTGCAGATGTATCTCACCGACATCTTTACCCTCTCGGCAAACCTCGCCGGTATTCCCGGCATATCCGTCCCCTGCGGTTTCACGAAGGGAGATCTGCCGATCGGAGTACAGTTCCTGGCACCCCATTTCGGGGAAGGGAAGCTGTTGCAGGTGGCCGACGCCTACGAAAGACATACCAACACTGAGAGAAGGAGACCCGCCCTGTAATGGATTACGAAGTGGTTATAGGGCTCGAAGTTCACGCCCAGTTACTTACCGAAAGCAAGATATTCTGCAGTTGTTCCACTGCCTTCGGCGCCGCGCCGAACAGCAATACCTGTCCCATCTGTCTGGGGATGCCCGGTGTGCTCCCCGTCATGAACAAGCGGGTGGTAGAATTCACCATAAAGATGGCACTGGCGACACAGTGCCGGATAAATCCCGTCAATCAATTTGCCCGGAAGAACTATTTTTATCCCGATCTGCCCAAGGGCTACCAGATTTCCCAGTATGCCCTCCCCCTGGCCGAGGCTGGTTACGTCGACATCGACATCAACGGCGACACCCGGCGGATCGGCATCACGAGGATCCACATGGAGGAGGACGCGGGCAAGCTCATGCACGACGAACACAGTCCCTCCAGTTACGTCGACCTCAATCGCGCCGGTGTGCCGCTCATGGAGATCGTCAGTGAGCCCGACATGAGATCGGCCGAAGAGGCGGCGGCCTATCTCCGCAGTCTCCATGAGATTCTCGTCTACCTGGAGATCTGCGACGGGAACATGGAAGAGGGGAGCTTCCGCTGTGATGCCAATATATCACTGAGGCCGAAGGGACAGGAGGAATTCGGCACCCGGGCCGAGCTGAAGAACATGAATTCCTTCAGAAACGTCCAGCATGCCCTGGAATATGAGATATCACGACAGCAGTACGTCCTCGAGAGCGGCGGCACGGTGATCCAGGAGACGCGCCTGTGGGATGATGCGCAGGGCGTGACCCATTCCATGCGGGGCAAGGAAGAGGCACACGACTACCGCTATTTCCCCGATCCCGACCTCGTGCCCATCGTCATATCGGAAGAATGGATAGACGGGATAGAGAAGACGATCCCCGAACTGCCGCGGGAGAAGCGGGAACGATTTGTCAGGGACTACGACATCCCGCCCTACGATGCCGGTGTCCTGACGGCGACACGTGCGCTGGCCGATTATTTTGAAGCAACCCTGCAACACTCGGCCGCCCCCAAGAGTGCCAGTAACTGGATCATGGGTGATATCCTGGGCCATCTGAAGGAAGACCGCCTGGATATCACATCATCGCCCGTGCAACCGAAGGACCTCGGTGCGCTCATCGCGCTCATCGAGGATGGCACCATCAGCGGCAAGATCGCCAAGGAGGTCTTCGAGGAGATGTGGAAGACGGGACAGTCTCCCGAGAAGATCGTCGAGGCACAGGGGCTCAGGCAGATCAGTGATTCTGGTGCCCTGGAGGCGATCGTCGATGAGGTCCTGGCTGCCAATCCCGATCAGGTGGCGCAGTACCGGGGGGGCAAGGACAAGCTCTTCGGCTATTTTGTGGGTCAGACCATGAAGGCCACGCAGGGCAAGGCCAATCCGCAACTGATCAACGGGATCCTGAAACGGAAACTAGCGCCATGATGATACGACCGATTCAATGGACCGACGACGGGGTGGTCCTCATCGATCAGCGGCTCCTCCCGCACCGGGAAGCCTATCTCACCTGCCGGGACTATGGCGAGGTCATCGCCGCCATCAGGGACATGGCCGTGCGGGGTGCCCCCGCCATCGGGATCACCGCGGCCATGGGCATCGCCCTCGGTATGCGCGCCCTCTCCCCTCGGAATGAATCCGACATTACAGACCATTTCGACCGTATCTGTGATGACATGGCGCAGGCACGTCCCACCGCCGTCAATCTCTTCTGGGCCATCGAACGGATGAAGCGGTGTTTCCGGGGATCCCTCCCTGGCGGTCTCGAATCACTGAAACAGGAACTCATCGACGAGGCCATCACCATCTGCCGGGAGGATATCGAGGCAAACAGGGCAATGGGCCGGTGGGGACAGGATTTCATCGCCGAAGGCGCCGCGATTCTGACCCACTGTAACGCAGGGGCTCTCGCCACGGGGGGGTACGGCACCGCCCTGGGGGTGATCAGGGCCGCCCGTGAGGCGGGGAAGAAGCTCCACGTCTTTGTGGACGAAACGCGACCGGTGCTCCAGGGGGCCCGCCTGACCGCCTGGGAGATGATGAAGGAAGACATCCCCGCCACGCTCATCGCCGATAACGCGGCGGGATCACTGATGCGCCGGGGATGTATCGATCTCGTCATTGTGGGGGCGGACCGCATTGCCGCCAACGGCGATACGGCCAACAAGATCGGCACCTATCCCCTCGCCGTCCTGGCGGCGGAACATGGTATCCCCTTCTATGTGGCGGCACCGACATCGACGATCGACCGGGATATCGCCGAGGGTGACGGCATCCCCATTGAAGAGCGGAGTGCCGACGAGGTCCTCGGCGTCGGTGATGTGCGGACAGCACCCCAGGGGATGAAGGCCTTCAATCCCGCCTTTGACGTTACGCCCGGCCGCTATATAACGGCCCTTATTACCGAGGCCGGTGTCGCATCCCCTCCCTGCGACAGGACTATCGACAAACTGTTCTCCCGGTAGCGGCAGGAGAAGGGAGTGACCGTATCGTGACAGACAAACTCTTTCTCTTCGACTTTGACGGCGTCATCGTCGACTCACTGGCCTTTTACCGGGAATCGTCGGGGCGCTGCTTCGCGGGGATGGGTATCACCGACTTCGAGGATGAAGAGGCCTTTCTCGATCTCTTCGATGACAATTTTTATGTTGCCCTCGCCAAGCGGGACATCGATATCGAGGAATTCCGGCAGGTGGCAGGGCGGGTCGGTCCCACCGTCGATGACCGGATCATTGTCCCCTTCCCCGGGGTGCCCCCCGTCCTGGAACAACTCTCTGCGGATCATCCACTCCTCGTTGTGTCTTCAAATTCGGGGAAGACGATAGGGAAGATCCTGTCGCGGAGCGGGTGCGACCACTATTTTGAAACCGTCCTGGGTTCCGATTTCCTCTTCAGCAAGTCCGATAAGATCGCCCATGCCATGGAGGAGTGGAAGGGGGACCGGGACCGGACCTTCTTCATCGGAGACACGGTGGGTGACATGCGCGAGGCACAGGAGGCGGGTGTCAGGACCGTCGCCGTCACCTGGGGCTGGCATTCCCGGGAACGGCTCGCGAGGGTTGCCCCCGATTATCTCATCGACGATCCCGTCGAGCTCTGCTATATCTGAAGTTGTCATGTAACATATTATTATCATACGTATCTTATGGTGCATCTATATTTTGGGGTGCGATTTAAGGAAGTCGTGGGAGATCATTATGGAAGTATCTTTCATAGCCATCAAAGAATATGTGTATCACTATTATGCTACGCTGTTTTGTGGCTATACCGTAAGTTAGCAAACAACATATAAGGGAATATTTCACTATATATATATTGCTTCTTGACATTGATATTTTGGCGTGCTATCAAATTATCCTATGCTAGTTTAATTCCATGCTTTTTATATCTTTTTCTCAGACGATTTTAATAATACTCTTCTTATACACAGAAGGGTGGCTATATGTATGCACATATAATGGATAGTAAGCCACAATTGATGTCGTTTCCTTGTCGACCTTCATCGCACTATTTCACAGTAGTACCAACCTATCTGATATTTTTTTTCACATAGTGTAAGTACTCTGGTGATGAGGAGTGATAGATCGTGTTTCTAAGATTGAGAGGTTACACGTGGGCACCGGTTACTGTTCAACATGGCATATAAGTTGTTGCTAAAATCGATGCAAGAACAGCGACAGTTTTTTCTGTCGCTGAGTAATAAAAGGGTCATAGATGGAAATCTCGTTACAGTGTTTACACTTCGAAGTTTTTCCCCCGAGTAATTGAACAAGTATTATGTTTACCACAGGCAAGTCCGAGATTACCAATACGCATTTTACCTATTAACTCTGAAGGAAGGGGTATCTCTTTATGAACAATGAAACGAAACGTGGTCTGCTACAAGGATTATTGTTGGCCAGGGTCTTTGAAGAGAAGAAGATCGAACTGGCGGAAGAACTTGCAAAAACCGATATCGGCCCTACGTCTTGCTTTGGCCAGGAGGCTATCCCGGTTGGGTGCTGTTATAATTTAGATAAAAAAGACTATGTCTTACCCTCAATCAGATCGGCATGGCCTGTATTTTTGACAAAGGGGCTTCCTGTACAGCGTATCGCTTCGGAGATGTATGCCAAAGCCGGAGGCTTCAGTTATGGGCGGGAAATATCATCTCACATAACACATCTGGACCTCGGCATTATGGGTGGTACCGGAATTTTAGCTGGCACGTTGACGGTGAGTGCAGGTGTGGCCTTGGCTGCCCGATACAATAACACTAAAAACATTGCTGTTTGTTTTATTGGCGATGGAGCTTCCAACAGGGAGGAATTCTATACCGGAATAAACTTTGCCGCCGTAAAGAAACTGCCAGTGGTTTTTGTCGTAGAGAGTAATCAAATTGCCGAGCACACACCGATTCAGAAAGTCTTGCCCATTGAAAACATTGCAGATCGATCGGCTGCCTTTGGCATTCCCGGAAAGATAGTGGATGGTAATGACATCATGGCTGTCTATGAAACTGCCCGGGAAGCGATTGAACGGGCTCGTGGAGGACAGGGTCCAACTATCATTGAATGTAAGACTTGCCGGGTACGGCCGATGTCTGAAATGGAAGGGCCGGAACAGGGCCTGCCCCCGGGTGTGATCGAAGAATGGCTGCAAAAGGACCCCGTCAAGAGGATGAAAGAGCACATGGTGGAGACTCAAGCTATCTCTGAAGAAGAGTTCACAAGTCTGAGGGAGAAATACCAAAAAGAAGTGGATCAGGCCTTTGAGATTGCCCGCACAAGCGATTATGCTTCGGTTGAGAAGGTATTCACAGATGTTTACGCTGAAGGAGGAATGATAGAATGAGAAAGCTGACATATGGCGCTGCAATCAATGAGGCTCTCCGCGAAGAGATGGATATCGATCCCACTGTGTTTATCATAGGAGAAGATGTGGGCCCTGGAGGGGTCTTTGGTGTGACGAAGGGATTGGTAGATAAATTTGGGGAAAAGCGGGTTATCGATACCCCTATTGCCGAGACCGCCATCATGGGTGCTGCCATCGGATCGGCAATGACTGGGCTGAGACCCGTTGCCGAGATTATGATACTGGATTTTATATTTGTGTGCATGGACGGGATCTGTAACTGGGCTGCCAAGCAGCGTTTTACCTCTGGAGGAACGGCTGCTGTGCCTCTGACCATCAGGGCTGCCTATGGTGCATGGGGTACTGGACCTCACCATGGCCAGTGTCTCGAGGCCTGTTTCAATAACATTCCCGGCCTGCACATTGTGATGCCGTCGACACCTGCTGATGCCAAAGGTTTGCTAAAAACTGCGATCAGGAGCAATGATCCGGTACTCTTTTTTGAAAACATTCCCAGTTATGGTATGGAAGGGGAGGTTCCAGAGGGTGACGTGACCATACCCTTTGGCAAGGCCGATATTAAACGGTCTGGAAAGGATGTCACCATAGTCGCCATTGGTAGTATGGTCAAAAAGGCACTGGATGCGGCTGAGACACTCGTTGCGATGGGTATAGACTGTGAAGTGATCGATCCCAGAACAATACTGCCTTTAGATCATAAAACCATTATCGAATCCGTCGAAAAAACACACCGTTTGGTAATAGTACATGAAGCCCCCAAGGTTGGTGGTGTTGGAGGTGAAATCGCGGCCGTAGTTGCTGAAAAAGGTTTTACATCACTACAGGCCCCAATTGTCAGGATTGGAGCACCCTTTACCCCCCTGCCTCGTCCTCCTTTTGAAGAGTTTTATTTGCCCAGTGCGGAGAATATTATAGACGCAGTTAAAAAAGTCTGTGGCTAACAAAAAGAATGCCGCATTTCTTATGAAAATCTGAGGGGGTTCAAGAAGCAAGAGATATCATTGTGAAGATGTACGCAGCGTTTTTGTGAATTCTTCATCATCTGTCGCTGTTTTTATTTCAGGAGGTATCTAGCTACATGGCGCTTTTGGTAATAACATTTGTTACATTACTGCTTGCCGGAGTCCCGATTGCCTTTGTTCTTGGAATGACGGCAATCCCGTATTTAATTTTTCTAGTAGATATACCTCTTACTGTAGTCCCACAGAAGATGTTCAGCGGCATTGATTCCTTTCTTATGGTGTCACTGCCGTTTTTTGTCTTGGCTTCCAATATTATGAATGCCGGAGGTATTACCAGCAAAATAGTTAATTTTGTCAATACCACCATGGGACATATTCGAGGTGGTTTGGGTCATGTTAACGTTGTGGTAAGTATGATTTTTGCCGGGTTAACCGGAATGGCCATGGCCGATACGGCAGCAGTTGGGACATTACTGATCCCCGCAATGAAGAAAGAGGGTTACGAGGAGGATTTTGCCTGTGCAGTGACGGCTTCTTCCTCAACGATTGGCCCAATCATTCCTCCCAGTTTCATCTTTATCCTTTATTCCCTTGTGGTGGGAGGTGTCTCGATCGCCGGGTTATTTCTGGCAGGTGTCATCCCCGGCATATTGCTCGGGCTTTTTCAGATGGCCCTGGTTGCCTATTATTCCATCAAGAGAGATTATCCGATCAAGAAAAGAGCCGCTATCGGCAAGATGATTAAATCTTTTTTTGACGTTATTCCTGCCCTGACAGTTCCGGTAATAATGATTGGCGGTATTGTATCCGGAATCTTTACTGCAACGGAATCTGCAGCAATGGCAGTGGTTGTTGCGTTATTGGTGAGTTTTTTCCTGTACCGGTCGATAACGCTGTCTACCTTTTTCAAGATGCTTATCGATACCGGCATCATGGTTGGCTCTCTGATCTTTATCCTTTCTGGAGCGATGGTGTTTGCATGGTTGCTAACATCTGAGCAAGTGCCCCAAATGGCGGTCAATTACATCACGGGAATCAGCTCTTCCATAATTGTAAGCCTGTTGATAATTAATGTGTTTCTCCTTGTTGTGGGGACATTTATGGATCCGACACCTGCCATGTTGATTATGGCACCTATCCTACTGCCTGTTGCAATGAAACTGGGTCTCGATCCCATTCAATTTGGGGTCATGATTTCCTTGAATTTGGTCATAGGACTGACCACTCCGCCTGTGGGAGGTTGCCTCTTTGTTGCTGCCTCCATAAGTGACGTATCCGTCGAAAGGATCAGTCGGGCTATCTGGCCGTTTCTGCTGGTTAATATTCTAGTGTTACTATTAGTTACCTATATCCCCTGGATAACCCATTTTGTCCCCAATCTGTTCGGTTTTTAAGAGGAGAAAGTACGTTTTGATAGCAAAGTGTCTTAATCGTCTGGCGAGAGTAATAGAGATAGTGATTGGTATATTGTTTTTGATTTTGACCATAGTCGTTGTTGCGGAGATATTTTCGCGCTATGTTCTTGGGAATTCAATAAAAGGATCGTTTGAACTGGCGAGATATCTTGTCATATGGCTGTGTTTTTTGGGAACAAGCCAGGGTATTCGACGTGCCGAACTGATCAATATAACTATTGTAAAAAACGCATTACCGCCTCAATTAGCGAAGGCGGTAACCCTAACAACAATGATATTTATGGCGGCATTTCTTTTGTTGATTATTCGATATGGATCTGAAGTGGTGTATGCGGTCATACCACAAATGAGTCCGTCTCTTAATGTCAGCATGGCATATCCTTATCTTGCGCTACCCGTTGGTTCTTTCTTAATGTTGATATTTTTGGTTGAAGCGTTTGTAAAAATCCTAAAACAGTAGGGACGTTGATTGGAATTATCTGGTCAGTGATCCTCGTACCACGATCACTCAAGACATATTACAAAACATGCATCAAGTGTGAGAGTTTCAATGTATAGACGTAAACCGGTATTTCGTTTGGGGAGAGGATGGATCAATCAGATTCAAAGAGCGAAAAAGGTGTTGATACGTACAGGGAGGGAGGTGAATGCCTTAAGAATACTGATTTTATTTTAGTGAGCATAGTAATGTTACACAAATGAATTTTTAAGGAGGAACAAATGATGAAAGTGAACAAAGGTTTGGTCATTATGTTAATTGTGGCAATGGTTGTATGCTTGAGTTTTGCCGTAACAGCAACGGCCAAAACAAAAGTCTTAAAACTTAACAGTACAGCCCCCAAGGATCATTTCGTTGGGAAAAACCTCGATGCCTTAGTTGAGGCGGTCAAGAAAGCAAGCAACGGTGAACTGGAAGTTCAGCATTTTCCGTCATCTCAACTCGGAGGGGAACGTGAATCTTTGGAGGCTTTGAAGCTAGGAACCCTTCATATGGCAACCGGGTCCGATGGTATTATGGGTGCTTTTGTCCCGGACTGGAAGATTTTATCAATGCCATTTCTCATTCAGGATATGGATGAATACAAAAAAATGTTGGCTTCTCCCATGGGTGAAAAACTGAAGCAATCAACGGAAAAATACGGTTTTAAGGTTTTGGGGTCTTCGATTATCGCCTTTCGCTATCCTACTAACAATATCAGAGCCATAACAAGTCCCTCTTCATTTAAAGGCCTCAAGATGAGGACTCAGGAAAATCCCGTACAGATGGAAATGATGAAGGCCTTAGGGGCCAGTGCTACGGCAGTTCCGTGGCCCGACCTGTATTCTGCCCTTCAGACCGGTCTCGTGGAAGGTCAGATGAATGAGTTTGGCGCCGTTGCATACCGTAAGTTTTATGAAGTACAGAACTATGTTACAGAAATGCCCATGATTCCTTGCACCACCCAGCTTTTGATCAGTAAAAGAGTGTGGGAGGGTTTATCTGCAGCGCATCAGAAAATTTTGCAAGATGCTGTAACGGACGCATGGAATGCGGTTGAAGCACAGGGTGTTGCCAAGGAACTTGGTTACAAGAAGGAAATCATAGATACGAATCAGATTAAACTGAACGTTCTATCTACAGAACAATATCCCGCATTCGTAAAAGCCTTTCAACCGGTGTATGAATATGTTCTCAAAACTACCCCGGCTGTGAAACCCTATTATGATTTCTTGATGAAGCAGAAATAATAATAAATCACACCAAACAACGGGCTCCCGACATCTTCCATGTGTGAGGGAGCCCGTTTTTCACTGTTCAGAGACACTGCAATAATGATATGTCGCAATATCATCTAACTGTACGTAGTGATTCATAAAAAATGATGATTGGTAGTAACCGTGCAAGTCGAAGAGTTTCCCAAACTCACCACAGGGAGTTTAAAGGACTGAAATCAATAAGACAGGAGGATTTGTTTTGCCTCACATAGAAACCGTATGGGGTCCCATATCATGCGAGGATATGGGTATTACATTAATGCATGAACATATCCTCGTTGATTTGAGTTGTTTGGCCCGCGAACCTGCTGATGTCGCAAAGAAACAATTATTCCATAAGCCGGTAACGATGGAAGTTCTTGGTACCTTAACAAGAGACCCCACACGATGTAGTGACAACTTAAGGCTTATAGACCCGATGCTCAGTATACATGAGCTGGCGGCTTTCAAAGATCTGGGAGGACAGACCATCGTAGATCTTACCCTGCCCGGTATGGGTAGAGATCCCAGCGCACAGAGAAACATATCTGCTGCCACTGGTATCCACATCATTGCAGCCACCGGGTGGTACCTGGCACCCTCCTTCCCCGATTTTATCAAAGAGAAAAGTATTGATGAACTGTGCGACATAATGGTTCGAGAGCTTACCGTGGGTATTGATGATACCGGGGTGATGGCAGGGGTCATAGGGGAGTGTGGCTGTAGTATGATTCCCTATCACCCGCTTGAAAAGAAAGTTCTGCAGGCCGCTGCCCGTGCGCAAGCAAAAACGGGAGTACCGTATACCATTCATCCTGCCCTTATAGACGTGAAAAACAGGATTGGCTCGGTCAAAATGGCGGAAATCTACCTCGATCTCATTGAACAGGAAGGGGCTGATCTGACAAAATTCTACTTGAGCCACGCAGACAGGACATGTACCGATCTGGAGTATCACAGAAGGCTCCTGGGTCGAGGGATAACATTAAGCTATGACTGTCTGGGGAAAGGAAATTTTTTCGACGATACCCTGATAGGAGCAGGTGGCAGAAGTGATGGAGAACGGGTAAGAGCTCTGGTAGAACTTTGCAAAGAGGGTTACGACACACAAATAGTATTATCACAAGATATCTGTTGCAAGACAAATCTTAAGAAATATGGCGGTATGGGTTATGCCCATATCTTGGAACATATTGTTCCCATGCTTAATGCTGAAGGGGTTAGCGACGAGAAGATCAGAAATATGCTCGTAAATAATGCAAAACGCCTCTTCATGAAATAGTATCAGGGAGCAAGTGCTGGTTCATGCCGGCAGTCAGAGTGTGCATAAATTTGATTTATGGGTAATAGAAACATTATGTATGATATCTCGGAGGAAGAAAAATGAAAAAGATACTGAATCAACCATTTGCCTATGTCGATGAGATGCTCGAAGGGTTGTGTGCGGCACATCCGGACTATTATCGCCAGGCAGGTGATGATGGCAGGGTCATCGCATTTAGGAATGCACCGGTTAAAGGAAAGGTTGGAGTTGTGTCAGGTGGTGGTTCAGGGCACCTGCCTGTATTTACGGGATATGTCGGTAAGGGTCTCCTCGATTCCTGTGCGATTGGTGATGTTTTTTCATCACCCAATGTTGATCAGATGGTCAGTGCGATAAAGACTGCCCATAGCGGGGAAGGTGTTTTGTTGCTTTTCGGCAACTATAGTGGTGACAGAATGAACTTTGATATGGCCTCTGAAATGGTCGAAATGGAGGATATAGAGACCCGAACACTGCTCGTGCATGATGATGTTGCCAGTGCCGGTCCGGAAGAAAAAGAAAAAAGACGGGGTATCGCCGGAATAGTGTATGCGTATAAGATCGCTGGAGCCAAGGCTGCCCAAATGGCAAGTCTTGATGAAGTGGAAGCGGTTACGATACAGGCGATCGATGCAACCAGAACGATAGGGGTTGCTCTGACTCCATGCGTGGTACCGGCTGCGGGACGACCAACATTCGAAATTGCGCTTGATGAAATGGAAATAGGAATGGGTATCCACGGTGAACCGGGTGTGAGACGGGGGAAACTGTTAACTGCCGACGAGATAGCCGATGAGATGTTTAACTTAATTATTAAAGATATGCCCCTCCAGAAAGGTACGCGTGTTTCAGTATTGGTAAACAGTTTGGGTGCAACACCATTGGAAGAACTGTATATAGTCTATCGTCATGTTGCCCGCAGGCTTCAAGAGTTGGATATTAGCATTGTAATGCCCCTTGTTGGGCGATATGCCACATCCATGGAGATGACTGGCCTATCTATCAGCATATGTCAACTCGATGAAACACTGGAATTACTCCTGAATGAACCCTGTGATTGTCCATACTGGAGGATATAATAATGAGTGAGGCATTAACCACTGTGGTTATTCAAGGGGGGATTACAAAACTGGCTGCAACAATAGAAACATATGCCGATGATTTGAATGAACTGGACGGGGTCATCGGAGATGGAGACCTTGGTGTTACGATGGTCCGGGGTGTACGTGAACTGGTCAATCAATCACCCAATCTTCCCGACGATGTTGGGGGAGCGCTCCTCAAATGCGCACAAGCTCTGACGAAAGTATCAGGATCAACGTTCGGAACGATACTTGCTACCGGTCTTATGGGCGCAGCAAAGGTAAGTAAGGGTAGAAGCGCCGTTCCCTGGAACGAGATGTCAATCTTGCTCTCTCAAGCCATTGAGGGAATGGCCAAGAGGGGCCGGTCTAAACTGGGGGACAAGACTGTGCTCGATGCCATTGAATCTGTGCGTCAAGCTATCGAGGGGCTAGACAATCCCATAGAAATTGCGATTACCTCTGATGGTGCTGTTGCTGAAGCCCTCGATATGTTTCGAGGCAAAAGAGCCCAGCAGGGTAGAGCCAGGATATTTGGTGACAAAAGTATCGGCATTGATGATCCCGGAATGGTGGCATTCAAAAAAATGACAGAGAGTTTTTGCAAAGGATTAACCTCCGATACAGATGTGGACATGCAGGGGCGGTAACATCAGGGAAAGACTTGAGAAAAACAGCGACTGCCCGCTAGTGATCCTTCCTCTCTTATATGAACGGCTAAGATTTCAGAATAGCGAGCTGTAGAAAATATGAATAATTACATGGTAATGACAGTCAGGGGACCTGTATCGGCTCAGGCCATAGGCATAACGTTACCCCATGAGCACATTCTCATTGACCAGTCCCCTTCGGTCATAGCTGATCACCATACTGCAGGGTCTTATGAAAGCACACTAAGTCCTGAGTTGATTCCGCTTGTTAAACGAGATCCCCGGGCTGTACGGGACAATCTCATCATGCAGGATGTAACGCTTGCAACGAGGGAATTGGGTTACTTTTTTGAACAGGGCGGTGGAACAGTGATTGACATGACCAATATCGGCATGGGGAGAAATCCTGAGGGCTTAAAAGAGATATCCCATGTGACCGGTCTTCACATCATTACATCCACAGGATTCTATGTAGAAGATATGCACCCCGAGTTCGTCCGAGAGGCCGGTATTGAAAAACTTGCTGACCTGATGATCGAGGAATTGACCGAGGGAATCAATAGTACCACGATTAAGGCAGGAATGATTGGAGAGATTGGGACAAGTACAATCCTGACAGATCAAGAGGAAAAAGTGCTGCGCGCTGCTGCCAGAGCACAGAGAGAGACCGATGCTCCCATGAACATACATCTGGCAACCATGAAAGGGCGAGAGGGTCCGAAAGTGCTCAATATTCTCGAAAAGGAAGGTGTGAATCTCAATCGAGTTGTGCTCAGCCACATGGATTTTGTCTGTGATGATTTTAGTCATCTGTCGAAGCTTGCACGTCGGGGGGTATTTCTTGAGTTTGACAGTTTTGGTGCCAACTTCATTGTTGAAAATCAAAATTTTATTCCACCCAATGACGAGGAAAAAGTCAAGGCATTGAAACATCTCATTGACGATGGATTCAAAGAACAACTACTGATTTCGCAAGATGTGTGCTTTAAGATTCAGTTAAAGGCCTTTGGCGGACCTGGTTATGATCATATCGTCAGACATGTCCTGCCTTTCATGGATAAAGAGGGGATCGATAATGAGACCATTCGTACCATTATGATAAATAATCCCCAACGGCTGCTCCAAATGCCAGTGTAGGGAAAGCAATGGAATGCTGAAATGTATACCAGTACCGTACATTCATTGTAAATATACAGTGGAACGTTAAAAAAAATACAACATATAAAATAGCAAAGTCAGGGGAGGTATGTGAATAGTGGGTTTCATGAATAATAAGATTGCTTTAGTGACTGGTGCCAGTTCTGGTATAGGAAGGGCTTCTGCACGAGCCTTTGCCCAGGAAGGGGCAACGGTTGTTGTTTCCGATGTCGCCATGGAAGGTGGTTTGGAAACGGTCAGGATGATTCAGGAAGCAGGTGGTGAGGCCTCTTTTGTCACGTGCGATGTGGCCAACATGGATGAAGTAGAAAAATTGATTGCCCACACAGTTGATACCTACGGGAAACTGGATTGTGCCTTTAATAATGCTGGCATTGCAGGAGAAATAGCTGCAACTGGAGATTGTACCGAAGAAAATTGGTACCGTGTGATCAACGTCAACCTTCATGGCGTGTGGCATTGTATGAAGTATGAGATTCCACAAATGCTGAAACAAGGGTTTGGGACAATTGTCAATACATCCTCTATCTCCGGCCTGCATGCTGTGCGTAATCAGGGTGCCTATTCGGCAAGCAAGCACGGAGTAATCGGATTGACGAAAACGGCAGCTCTGGAGTATGCCAACAGTGGTATCCGAATCAATGCTTTGTGCCCTGGTTGGACAACAACAGGTATGGCCGGAACTCCAGAAGTCCATGATACCGATCCATCATTTCTTGCCAAATATGCATGCAACCGGCCAGGAACACCGGAAGAACAGGCGGAGGCGGTACTGTGGCTTTGCTCTGAGCGTGCCTCCTTTGTCAACGGGCATGCCATGATTGTGGACGGCGGCAGGATGACGCTGTAGGAGTCAAGTCATTACATCAAGCATTTATGTTTGAATGAAACGCTTATGCCGGCGTCCATTGATAAACAATACAAGAAAGTCGTAGCGTAATATAATCTCCGGCCATATCAGGATTTGCCTGTCTTGACTATATCATAGTGCTGCGACATACATAAATGACCTCGACAGTTTTGTTCCTTTATACTGCAGGTCATATGCGTACATGGATCATTACAGCAGGGTGCCATGCGGAATGGCTCCTTCTGACCATTATTTCGCCTCATATACAAAAATGTTTCATTGGTTTTCCGGTGGGCGAATATTTCTGTGATGTTGTATGTGTACCACCTTTTTGACAACTTCATGAATAAGGCGAACAATCCTGCAGTGCTTGTTTGATATAGCAGTGATCACTACTGTTCTTATTCGCCTCCGCTTTTACGAGTAGAGAAACATGGGAGACATTGATCCCATTTCCCAAAGGTCAGGACTGGTCTCTTTACGTATGACCATCTAGAGGTTGTATATGACTCATTTGAAAAAACTTATATCTCAACACAAGGACAAAGTCATAAAAATCAGACGGGATCTGCACCGTATTCCAGAACTGGGGTTTCAGGAACAAAAAACATCAAGTTATGTTGCTGATTATTTACATAAGGAGGGACTTCGAGTTCATACAGGTATTGCGATGTATGGAGTAGCGGGATTGCTATCGGGAGATAATGGTGGTCCCACAGTCATGATCCGTTCCGAACTGGATGCTCTCCCTCTCAAGGAGTCTACCGGCCTTCCCTTTGCATCCACACATGATCATATCATGCACGCCTGTGGCCACGATGGTCATATGGCAATGGTCCTTGGGGCGGCTACTATTTTGAACACAATGAAATCAAGCCTGAATGGACATGTTAAGTTTGTTTTTCAACCCGCAGAAGAGAGTCTCGGTGGTGCCAAACCTATGATTGATGCTGGGGTCTTGGAAGATCCAACGGTTGACTTTTCCCTTGGTTGTCATATATGGCCGGACATACCTTTTGGTTGTATTGGCGTTAAATCAGGTCCGTTAATGGCTGCCATGGATAGATTCGATCTTCACATAATCGGTAGAGGCGGTCACGGAGCGATGCCAGACTTGAGTATTGATGCCCTTGAAGTCGGTACTCAGGTTGTCAGTGCCCTTCAGCGTATAACGAGCCGACATACATCGCCTCTGAATCCAACAGTTGTGACAATCGGTTCTTTTCATTCAGGAACGACCTATAATATTATCCCGGGCGAGGCCCATTTAATGGGTACAACTCGTACCTTTGACCCGGCAGTATGGCATGCTTGGTCTGAACGTATTGACAAGATAGTACGTGGCGTTTGTCATTCCATGGACGCAGAATATAGGCTTGAGTACGTACAAGGATATCCCCCGTTGATCAATGACGAAGAGTTGGCTGCAGTTGCAGAAGAATGTGCAAAACAAGTAGTGGGTGCCAGAAGCGTTGTTATTCCAGAGCGAACAATGGGTAGTGAGGATATGTCTTTTTTCCTGGAGAAGACTAAAGGCTGTTTCTGTTTTCTTGGTGTGGGACAGAAAGGTGGATTCCCTCTTCATAATCCAGCCTTTGATTTCAATGAAGATATTTTGCTCGTAGGAATTGAACTCTATTGCCGAATCGTTCTCGCATTACTGAGATAAAAGCCTGCATCGATTGAGTATAGAATTGTTTAGGGAGGAATCAGCATGGCAAAAGGTATTTGGAAGAGATTGCTCCGGATCAATTTAAGTAACCGGACTATCAAAGAAGAATCCATTCCAGAGGTATTGTTTGAACGGTATATTGGAGGTTCCGGCCTGGCTACTAAGTATTTTTATGATGAAGTCCCGGCCAAGACCGATCCCTTGGCCCCAGAGAGTAAAATCCTTTTTGCCACCGGTCCTTTTCAGGGTACCTCACTGCTGGGAAGTGCCAAATTTTCGGTCGTTTCGCGCTCACCTTTGACACATACCTTTGCCGTGACCACTGCTGGAGCGGATTTCGGCAATATGTTGAAAAAGGCTGGATATGATCTGATTATTATAGAAGGACGATCTCCCCAGCCAGTCTATCTCTGGATCAATAATCGGCTCTCGGAACTTCGTTCAGCTGAGGGGATCTGGGGCAAGGATGCCATCGAAACCAAGACCGCGATCAAGGATGATCTGGGGGAATCACAGATTAGTGTGATCTCCATCGGTCCTGCCGGTGAGAAGCAGATAGCCATTGCCTGTATCGTGGTGGATGAACATAGTTTCGCCGGACGTTGTGGGCTGGGGGCCGTCATGGGTGCAAAGAACCTCAAGGGGATTGCCATTAAGGGAACCCAGGAGATAGAAATAGAAAATAAGAAAGAACTGAAGATTCTGAACAAAAAATGGTTTAAGACGATTAGCAATGCGGCTAAGGATACCTACAAAGCGCATGGTACCGCCAATGATGTGACTATCTGTGAGCAGGCCGGAGATCTGCCCATGAAGTATTGGACCAAGTCATCGTGGACCGAAGGGGCCTACAAGATTGGAGCCCCCGGATTTACCCAGAAACTACAGGCTACATCATGGCCCTGTCCCTCATGCCCGGTAGGTTGTCACCGTCATGTCAGCTTTGACTATCACGGAGAGCATATTGAAGGTGCCGGAGCGGAATATGAATCCCTGGGACTTCTCGGTTCCAACTGTCTTGTGGATGATCTGTTGGCCATTTCAAAGGCCAATGATCTCTGTAACCGTTTGGGAATCGATACCATTTCCGCTGGTTCCTATGTTGCTTTTACTATGGAATGTTTTGAAAAAGGATACCTGACCGCTCAAGACTTACATGGCAGGAATGCCTACTGGGGTGACGGGGAATTTCTTGTAGAATTAATAGAACAAATCGGGGAGAAAAAAGATTTCGGGCGTATCTTTGCACGAGGTATCAGAGCGGCTGCAGCCGAAATTGGCCATGGTGCCACAGACCTTACCGTAGAGGTGAAAAACCTGGACTTTCCCGCCCATGATCCGAGGACCTACTTCAGTCTTGCCATTAACTATGCTACCAGTACTCGGGGGGCCTGCCACCTGCGAGGCTATCCCCATGTTGCAGAAATTGGTATCATGCTCATCCCGGAGGTTGGATTGACTGAGGCTCCTCAAAGATTTCATATGGAAGGACAGGCTCGTCTTGCTGCCCTGTTTCAGGATATTGCCGCTGTTCACGATTCAT
>Ga0272442_10003013_pt1 | contig 23903 bp, 17 predicted proteins | sample SSMForm2O_FD_200262 | JGI IMG/M metagenome (GOLD analysis project Ga0272442, IMG submission 200262) | Marine sediment archaeal communities from Little Sippewissett salt marsh, Falmouth, MA, United States - SSM-Form-2O | ecosystem: Environmental > Aquatic > Marine > Wetlands > Sediment ...
AGATCCGCCCAGCCTCCTCTACGTCATCAAGAACTTCTTCTCCTTCTGGGCCATCCCCGCGCTGATCGGCGGCCTGCTGCTCTTCGGCCTGGCCCGCAAGGTCAAGGTGTACGAGTCGCTGGTGGACGGAGCCAAGGAAGGCTTCAAGGTGGCGGTGCGCATCATCCCCTACCTGGTGGCCATCATCGTGGCGGTGGCCATGTTCGACGCCTCCGGCGCCATGGATCTGCTGAAGGCCTCGCTGGGCCAGCTGACCGGCTACGCGGGAATGCCCGCCGAGGCCCTGCCCATGGCCATAATCCGCCCGCTGTCCGGAAGCGGCGCCTTCGCCTACATGAGCTCGGTGTTCAACCAGTACGGCCCCGACTCCTTCGTGGGCAACATGGTCTCGGTGATGCAGGGCAGCTTCGAAACCACCCTGTACGTCCTGGCGGTTTATTTCGGCTCGGTGGGCGTCTACCGGGTGCGCCACGCCTTGGCCTCCGGCCTGCTGGCCGACCTGGCCGGCATCATCGCCACAGTTGCCCTTTGCCATGTGTTCTTCTGATAAGTGATTACCGTTTACAGTTTTGTTGAACCCCCAGGGGCTTCTGGGATATATCTTAGATTGTCAGACTGATCTGCTACAAGATGGTATAAACCCGGATTCCCCATATCAACCCAGCCTGGGGCTGTTTCCACGTAGCATAACATGTTAGACTGAAAGAAGAAAACCGACTTCTGGAGGCTGAAAGATGGCAGATTCGAGCCGGTCGAGTCCCTGATGGATGACCCAAGGACTGGTCGGAATATCCAGCACAGCCTTTCCGCACTGCTCCGACAGTCGGTATATAGCCGCCTGGCCGGCTATGAAGATGTGAACGACGCCGAGAGACTGGCGGTCGATCCAACCATGCGAGCTAAAACCGGGCGCCTGAAGTCCGACAGAAACTCAGCCAGCACGAACACCATGGGTTGCTTCGAAACGGAGATTCTCGCAGGTGTTAAGAACCTCGAAGCCCTGACCGAACTCAACGGTCTCTGGCTGAGCAAGGCCATGAAGCTAACCGACTACAAGACTCTCATCATAGACATGGACAGTTCCGAAAGCCCTGTACACGGAAAGCAGGAAGGCTCTGCGTACAATGGGCACTTCAAGAGCAACTGCTATCACCCGCTCTTCTGCTTCAATCAGTTCGGAGACTGCGAGGGGGCGCTGCTGCGACCCGGGAACGTTCACAGCTCGAACCAGGCCCGCCTCGCTCTCTTCGTCCTTGCATACAACCTCGGCAACTTCCTGCGCCGCTTCACGCTGCCCAAGTCCATCCGGAAGTGGTCCATGCGGACGCTGCTGACGAAGCTCATCAAGATCGGAGCGAAGATCGTCAAGCACGGTCGCTACCGGGTGTTCCAGATGGCTGAGGTCGTAATGAGTTCGGGCCGATTTCAGCCAGAAACCACCTGCGCCAAAGGGGCCTGTTGCGCCTAAATGGAGGCTCATGCCATGATCTGGGTAGTGGAGACCAAGTCAGTCGCCCTGGCTGGACGGCGCCAGGACCATTGAGAAGCAAGGAGCAAGCGAGGGGTCTCGATGAAGGTTCGCGTTGATATGGGGAATGTCAGACTATATGGGCTTGCTGAAGCGCTGCATGGATGGAAGGAGCGACACAATGGCTAAGAAGAAACGAACAAAGCCGACCAAGAAAGAGATCGAAAAGGCGCTTTTCGATGGCTACGACATGCCGGACGCAAATCCCAAGGCGATTCGATCCCTGCTTAAGAAATATCCAGACGCCCTCCCGGCTCTCGAAACGGCAGGCACTCTCGCTATTGCGGCGGCAAGCGGCCAGAAGGAGCTGGTCGAAGAGCTTCTCGGCATGGGAGTAGACCCGAACCAACGGACTCCCGATCGGCTCTTTGTGCCCCTGATCGGGGCAGCGACCGCCGAATCTCTCGATTCAGAGCAGCGAGTCGCGCTGATTAAGGTGCTATTGGACGCCGGCGCCGACGTGAACACGATCGATGTCAGCGGTCTCACGGTTCTCGACCATTGCGAGCCCGGTTCGCCCGAGGAAGCCGTGCTCAGGGGGCATCAGGGTGCCCATCCTACGCCCATCCAAGAGCCCGATCCCGAGAGCTACAGCCCCAAAGGCAACCTGGGATTCAATCGCGCTTCGGCGGCCCTGGTTGCAGGCTATCGACTGGACTTACCGAGCGACACTCCTGCGACCCTGTTGACGCTCATGGCCCTCGATCGGGCGGTTTGCGCTTTGGATGTCAGAGGCAAGGGCATGACGCTCATGGTTCCAGGGGAGCACAAACCATCCGGCGAGCCCTATCCGGCAAGCTCCGTCCTGGTTGGCCTCGTCGCGCAGAAGAGCCACGCTTCCGATGAAGGCCCTGCGGTGTTCGATGCTCACTCCATCGCCGAGCGCATCGAGGCCAAGCTGCCGGTTCTCGATGAGACGGATCTCGAGCTTCTGAAGGCGGATTCTGGCCTTGCGATCACCAAGGTTCACGAGCCGGCCGTCTACCTGATGAGCTGGGGCGAGGGAGGCACAGCATCGATTCGCGTTGGCAGGCTCATGGACGCGGCTGACCGACAAGACGCTCTGTACGAATATGCGGGTCACAGGACGCAGCCCGATTTCGACTGGGAGGGGGAGCTGGTTGCAGAGCCCCAGGAGTCCATTAGAGGAAGCGATGGGAAGACCATCCTCGAAACCCAGGGCCCGACCCTCCAGGTCTTTGACTTCTCAGAAGCCGGCCTGAAGCGGGCCGAGGCCGAGGTGGCAAGAATAAATAGTCCGCTCTATGTCCTCCACGCCAGCTTCGAAGCGGCCTTCGACCCCGCGGAATACGAGGACGGGGACGCAGACGACTAGAGGCTGCTTTGCGCTGAGCGCGCGGCTGCTGCTGCACTTGTTGTGCCCTTATATGACTCACGGCTCAATTGGCCAAAGGCCGTTTATGTCCCATAAATAGAAATCTAAAGGTATATACTGACAGTCGGTGTGACTACCTGGATGCGTATCTTGGGAATAGTGATTGGCGAGTGAGACTGAAGTTACGTGGAACCCGGTGACTGGGTGCTCCAAGATAAGCGAGGGTTGTCGGCATTGCTATGCCGAGAGTAGAGTTGAGCACCTGAAAATGATTCCGGCGGCAGTGCGGTTTATTTCCTTTGAGCCACTCTTGGGAGAAATACCGCATCTAGAGTTGGACGGAATTGACTGGGTAATTGTGGGGGGAGAATCGGGACCAGGTGCGAGACCAATAGATATCCAATGGGTTCGGCATATTCGTGACGTCAGTGTCAGTGAAGGCGTTCACTTCTTCTTTAAACAGTGGGGAGGCGTTAGGAAGAAGAGGAGAGGTCGAATACTAGACGGCAAAAAATGGAATGAGATGCCTGGTCGGGCAGGGCAAGAGCGAAAATACGCTTATGGCGCTCCGACTAGAACAGGAAGTCTAGTTCACAGCAGCTAAACTCCGCGATCGACGCCACCAAGTGTGACAAAGTTTGCTCGACCTCCGAGCCCGGGCACTCGGACATGCACGCCCCGCCGGGCTCCGCGGTGAATGTTTCGCAGTTGCCCTCGGCGTACTCCGGGAAGATCTGCTTGCAGGACTCACACATCTGGCAGAATTCCTGGCAGGTCGAGGTCACATCACCTCTCAGCTTATCCTTCTCTCGCTCATAGCATTCTTCCTTCTCCTCGCAGCTGTTAGAGCTGAGAATGCATTTCTTGAAGCTGGGCGGGAAGTCGCAGTCCAGCCCGCAGATGTCCCGCTGGCCTTCTTCGACGCACAGATCGTAGAAATTGCTCATGCACAACTCGCAGGTTTTTTCCACGACCTCCTGGCAGGAAGGATCGTTGTCATCACCGCATCCGGCGACTATCGTCGTCAAGGTCAGTTGAACTGCAAGTGCCGCGAAGAGATGCATTCTAGGAAAAGAACCCCCGGATCTTCTTCTCCACCAGCATCCACGGCGCCGGGAAGGGTTTTTTCTCGATGGTGATTGAAACCGTGTCACCCTCCACCACATAGCGCCCCACCACCCCCTTGCCGCTGAAGGTCCCCGATTTCTCGTCGCCGGAAAACTGCGCTCCGCTGTCCTGCGCCTCCTTCCGGGCTTTTTCCACCAGGGCGCCGGCTTCGCCGCTGTACTTGATCTGGAATGTCTTGGCCATGGTTCCTCCCGGCTGGTATTTTAAACCCGTTTTGGTGCAATATATACCGTAATGAAGAAGCTTGCCATCGGGATGATGTTTTTACTGGCGGCCTGTTCGTCTCCGGGCGGAGACGGTGACGGCGGTCAGGACGCCTGGGATGCGGGCGGCGACCGTCCGGACCTGGACACTTCCTCTGAGTTCGTGCTGGTGATTCCGCCGGGGACCAGTCTGTGCAACCGGTTTTCAATCGGGCGGGACTGGCTGTCGGAGCACGCCATGCGCGGGACGGTCGACCTCAAGCCGGGCAGCTACGTCCTCGAGCGGGAGGCCGGCGTCTTTGAGGCGGACATCGTCGAGAATGTCAGGTTCAAAACCCAAGACAACTTGCTTCCCGAGATGGGCACGCCCGGAGAGCTGGAGGTCGAGTTCCGCGACGACGGGACCGACCGCTACTGGTACTACCAGTTCCGCAAGGCTTTCACATTGGAAGCCCAGGAATACAACCTGGAGGTGCGGGTGCCGGTCCGGCGGGTGACCGGCGGCTGGCCGGAAGAAGTTGTCATGGATTCCGAGTTCATGACCTGGAATGTGGAAGCCAAGGCGCTGATCGGGCCGGGGGTGGAACCGGATCAGATCCAGTACTTCGATTCCTGCCAGCTGGCCTCCGCCCCCCGGACCTGCACGATCACCGGCGCCGACGGTACGGTTCTCTCCCTGCAGCTGCGCCACTGCCTCGAGCCGCCGGAGTACTGCGCCGGATGCACCATGTGCTACTACCTATCCCGGGCCGACGTGAAGCTGGGAACCTACCAGGAGACGGTGACCGATCACTTCCGCTTGACCTACTCGGCCGCGCACCACAACATCAATCCCCACCACCTGGTGATCCTGGACCAGCCCCAGAACGGCGTGGCCGCCCTGCTGGTTGACAACGCTCTGTGCTTCACCGATGACCTGATTTGTCTGGATACCGATCTTGTGGAGGTCGGACGCGAGGCCATAGTCGACTGCGGGTACGACGATCCCTGAGATCTTGCGTCGCGGGGCGGGGCACCCTATATTGCCGGTAGATGCCGCGTTACGATCGACAGCAGAATTTCTCGCGGTTCGGGGCGAGCTTCCGGTTGACCCGGGCGGTCAAGTGGCTGTTGATCGTCAACATCGGGGTTTTCCTGCTGGAGCTGCTGATCGGGCGTTTCGAGGGGGGGATGGACTTCATCCAGGATCAGTTGTGCATCTCCTTCGACGGCTTTTTCTTCGGCGGGAAGCTGTGGCAGCCGGTGACCTACATGTTCCTGCACGATCCCTACGGGATCGGGCACATCCTGTGGAACATGCTCATTCTGTGGATGTTCGGGTCGCCGCTGGAGAGCTTCTGGGGTCCCAAGGGGTTCTTGAAGTTCTACTTCATCTGCGGGATCGGCGCCGGACTGGCCATCCTGCTGACCGGGCTGCTGATCCCCTCGCAGCGGGCTTTGCCCACCCTGGGGGCCTCCGGGGCGCTGTTCGGGATGATGGTGGCCTTCGGGTTTCTGTACCCCAACTCGCTCATCTACCTGTTCGGCATCTTCCCCATCAAGGGCAAGCACCTGGTGATGCTATTCGTCGGCCTGAGCGTGGTCCAGGCGCTGACTTTGGGGGGGACCAACGTGTCGCTCTCGGCGCATTTCGGGGGGATGATCTTCGGGTTCTTCCTGGTGACCGGGTGGTGGAAACCCAAAAAGGCCTGGGAGCGGATCAAGCTATGGCGGATGAAGCGCAAGTACAAGAAGCTCTCCAAGAAGATCCGGGTGATCGACCGCGACGATCCCGGCGGCGGCTACTACCACTGATCAATCGAACCAGATGTTCTTGACCGCGTCGTTGAAGACGATGATGCGCTCGATGTTTCCGCGGGCGCCCTTGGGGAAGAGGGTGAAGGCCTTGCGGCGCGGGTCATAGTCGGTGGTGACGCCTTCCAGTGAGCGGCCGTCGATCAGCACCAGGCGGACCGCCGCGCCGTTGACCCGGGGCTTGCCGGCTCCCCGGGGAACCATCAGGAAGATAGTCTTCAGCGCCAGGGCGATCAGGTCCTCGGCCGGGGCCGAGCTGTTGGCCGGAGGATCCAGGCGGATCAGGTCGGCGTCGGTGTCGAGCTGCCCGATCACCCCGCGCCGGGTCACGCCGTCCTTGAAGTGGACCGTGGCCTTGCGGGGGCCGGGCGGTACGGCAGACTCCGCCGCCGGCTGGGTAGAGCCTTCGGCGAAGGGCTTGGTCGCCTTGGGCTGGGCCGGTGCGATCGTGGCTATTTCTTCATCCTCGCCGGCATCGATCTCGGAGTCAGCGAACAGGGCGTCGATTTCCTTGTGGTCGACGGCCTGGGGAGCCGGCTTGGGGGCCGGCTTGGGGGGCGGCTTGGGAGCCGGCCGGGCGGGGCGGGCGACATTCAGAGCCGGCAGGGGGTTCTTGGGGCGATGCGGTGGCGCGGCGGGTCTCTTTTCCTCGGGAATGGTCGGCGGTTCCCTGTAAGGCAGGACGGCAGACTTCGCCGCAGCAGGCGGTGCATCTTCGGCAACTCCCCAGAAGTCGTCCACGTCGATGTCGTCCCCCCGGGGCTGCGACTCCATGGTCGCGGCGACCTCGGCCTGCGAGCTGTGATCGATCTCCAGCTTGATTTCCGGCTCCACCTCGATGATGTCGTCGGAGTCGACTTCCAGGATCTCGTCCTCCTCGGGCAGGCTGTCGGTGGGATCGGGTATCAGCACCGCCAGGTCGTCCGGCTCGGACGCGGCCGGGTCGGGCAGGGCCTCGCCCATCTCGGTGACCAGCTCCGATGGCGCCACCCCCGGGCGGGTGGGAGCCGTGTCGGTGAAACGGGGTTTTTTCTTCGCCGGTTCCGGCTCCGTCAACGGTGGGGGAGGCGGCATGGGCAGCTCGGCTTCGACGGTTTCCCCGGTGCCGGTGTTGTCCATCCCGGCGGTCAGGTCCTCGATCTGATCCTCGTAGGGGACGGCCTTGCCCTCCTCGTCGATCTCGAACACCTGGGGCTCTTCTCCGGCGGTGCCCTGTTCCTCGGCGAAATCGACCGCCTGGCGCATGAGATCCAGGGTGGACATGTCCTCGCCGGCATCCCCGACCGCGTGGGTACTCAGCTCCCCCTCGGATTTTAGTTCGTCTTCCTTGGGCAGTTCGTAGCTCTTCTTCAACAGCCCCTGCAGCTCATCGGAGAGATCGTCGGCCTTGGTGGGGGCCCGGTCGAGGTTGCTCAGGGCCTCCAACTCCTCGTCCTCCATCTCGACCTCGAAGCTCTTGGCGGCGGTGTCCGGAACAGCATCCGTTTCGTAGTCCCGGTGCTTATCCAGGCCGCGGGTCAGGCTGTCGGATATATCCAGGGCGAATGGGCTGCTCTCCTCGCTCTTCTTGGTCAGCCGCTCGGATTCGTCCTGGGCGTAAACCACCTGGCCGTGCTCGATTTTCTTCTGGGCCTCCTCTTCCTCCGGGACCTCGGCCAGCCCGATTTCCCCCGATTTCAAGTCTTCGGTGGCCTCTATGGCGAAGCCCGACAATCCCTCCTGCTTGAAGGTGGCCTGGCCCTCGCGCCGGTCGCGGGCCTCGAAACCCCGCTTTTCCTTCTTGGCGTCCTTCTCCCAGGCCTTTTTGAGCTTGTATTTATCCGCGTCCTTGAGGAGCTTTTCGGAGACCTCGGTGGCGTAGCCGTGATCGGCGGTGGTGGTCTTGGGGCCCGCGTCAACCGGTTCGTCGATTTGAATGCGCTCGATCTCCGGGGCGTCCCCGAAGCGCTCCTCGAGCCACTCCAGCCGCTTGGCTTCCTTGGGCGGCAGCCAACCGCCGGCCTTCTTCTTGGCGCGCAGAACCTTCAGCTCGCGGATGTGCTTTTTCCATTCGTCTTTCAAATGCCGGTTTCTCCCGCATGCCCAGAATAGCAAAAGCCCAAGCGTTTTGACAACAAAGCGAACCTGTGGAAATGTAACCCGCCATGGCGCCCGAACGGATTCTCTTGATCAGGACCGGCGGATTGGGGGACACGCTGCTGATGTGGCCGGCGCTGGCGGCCGTCCGGCGCCGGTTTCCCGAAGCCCGGATCGACCTGATGGGCCACCGGGAGCGCTGCCAGCTGCTGGCGGTGCCCCCGGGAGCCGATCTGGCCCTGGACGTGGAAGGCTCCGGTCTGCACGTGCTTTTCGAGATTTCCGCCGTCCCGCCCGACAGCGTCTGCGCCCGTTTCGGCACCTACGACGCGGTGGTGGCCTTCGCCGCGCCGGGCGACTACGCCCTGGCGGAGAACCTTTCGGCCTGCGGCGTGGAGGAGGTGCATGCCTTTCTGCCCTTTCCCTCCGCCGGGGAGAATATCCACGTGGCCGAGCATGCCAAGCGGTCGCTGATTGGAGTCGACCTGGCCTCGCCGGGAGAAGATCCTCAACTGGAAGCCTCCGCCCGGGAGCGCGAGGATGGCAGACAGGTCTTGCAGTCTTTGGGCCTTGAAAAGGAGAGGCTGGTCCTGCTGGCCCCCGGCAGCGGCTCGGAGAAGAAAAACTGGGCAGCCGGGCGCTTTGCCGGGCTGGCGGCGCAGCTGTCGGAAAAAGGATTTACTCCGTTGCTTCTGCAGGGTCCGGCGGACTCGGCTGCGGTTGCGGCGGTTCTGGAGTCTTCCGGCTCCAGGCGTCCACCGGTGCTCGCTGACGAATCGCCCACCACGCTAAAGGGAGTGCTGACCCACGCGCAGCTGTTCGTGGGCAACGACGCGGGGCCCACCCACCTGGCCGCGCTGATGGGCGTGCCCACCGTGGCGATCTTCGGCCCCTCGGATCCGGTGCGCTGGTCGCCCGTCGGTCCCAAGGTCAAGCTGGTCCGCGCCGGTGTCGAGTGCTCCCCATGCACGACCGACGAAATGCGCGCCTGCCGGGAGCGCATCTGCCTGGATTCGATCGAGGTTTCGACCGTCCTGGAAGCTTGCACCTCCGGTTCTACTTGACCTGCGCGGTGGTGCCCTCCGGCGGTGTGTGGGGTTCGGAGCGGCCGCCCAAATGCTCCTTGAGGAACTGTTCGGCGCGGCCGACGAAGTCCATGCGGTTGGGGGGACGGGCGAAACCGTGGCCCTCGTCTGCGTAGACCACGTAGTCGACCCGGCCTTTCCGGTCGCGGATGGCTTTTACGATCTGGTCGGATTCGGCCTGCTTGACCCGGGGGTCGTTGGCGCCCTGGAAGATAAACAGGGGGGTTTTGATCTTGTCGGCGTAGTTGAGCGGCGAGCGCTCCTCGAGCATGTCCTTTTCGGCCTCCTTGTCGCCCACGCGGTTCTTGAAGATGCACATCATGGGCTTCCAGTACGGCGGCACGGTCTCCAGCAGGGTGATGATGTTGCTGGGGCCGACGATGTCCACCGCGACGGCGTAGAGATCGGGAGTGAAAGTCACCCCGGCCAGAGTGGCATAACCGCCATAGGAGCCGCCCATGATGCCCACCTTTTGGGGATCGATGTTGGCGTTGTCGATGGCCCACTTCACCGCGTCGGTGAGATCGTCCTGCATCTTGCGGCCCCACTCCTTGTTGCCGGCATTCAGGAACTTCTTGCCGAAGCCGTTGGATCCGCGGAAGTTGACCTGCAGCACGACGTAGCCCCGGTTGGCCAGCCATTGGACGTAGGGATCGTAGCCCCACAGGTCGCGCGCCCAGGGGCCACCGTGGACCCAGAGCATCAAGGGGAGTTTTTCGCTTTCCCGGGCTTGCAGGGGTTTGGTCAGGTAGGAGATCAACTCGAGGCCGTCGCGCGACTTGATCACCTGCGGCTGCATGGGTGCCAGCCTGTATTCCTTCAGCTTGGGCCGGGCGTCGAACAGGTGGGTGGTTTTGCCGGCCGCGCGGTCATACAGGTAGTAAACCACGCCGCGGATGTCCTTGGTTACCGCCACAACCCATTTCTGGTCGTCGACGGTGCGGGAAACGATCTGGAAGTCGTCCTGGCCGAGCTTGCGCAGGATCTCGAAGTCCTTTTCCACCCGCTTGTCGAGGATAGTCCACTTCTTGCGCAGGCGCTCGTTGGCCACCGCCTCGACCACCTTGTCGTCTGGGTGGATCAGCCCGTCTACGAAGTCGGCCTTGGGGTCGTGGTAAATCTCGGTAATTTTGCCGGTCTTGATCTCGATTGAATAGAGACGCTTGGTATCGGTGTCCTTGTTTCCCACGGTTATCAAGGACTTCCCGTCGGCCGAGAAGGATATTGACCCGCCCTCCTCCAGGGGTGTCCAGGAGCGTAGCAGCCGCCACTTGTCCTTGACGGTGTCCCGGACCAGCAGCAGGGTCTGCCCTTCCTGGTCGAAGGCCACCGCGGCGCGTACCTGGAGATCCTCGTCGGCCAGCCACATCATCACGTGGCCGGGATTGAGTGTGTCGATTTCCATCTTGCCGGTCTTGAGGTCCACCCGGTAGACGTCGAACACGGTTTTGTTGCGGCGGTTCATCTGGATGAGCATCTCGTCCGGCTTGCGTTTGGACAGGGCCACTACGCCGGAGCGCACCTCGTCGAAGGGCGTGAGCACCTTGTCCTCGGCGGTTTCCGGGTTCACCTGGTGCACCTGCCAGTTCTCGTCTCCGCCCTTGTCCTGCAAGTAGATGAGGTACTTGGAATCCTCGGTCCAGAAGTAGATGCGCACCCCCCGCTTCTTGTCCTTGGTCACCGGCTTGGCGTCGTTCTTTCCCGGGGTTTGCACCCATACGTTCAGCACGCCGTCGACCGGCGCCAGGTACGAGAGCCGGGTGCCGTCCGGGGAGAGCCGCGCGCTGGACCTCTCCGGGTTGTCGAACAGGACCGCCCGGGGGATCAGCGGCACCCCGACGGCTTTTTGGGTGTCCGGGGCCGGTTGGGGGCCGGAAGCGCAGGCCACCAAAGAGAGCGCCAGAGCCAGGATCAGCAGGTATTTGAGCCTCGACATGGGTCACCTCCAGGGGTCCAGGGGTACTATGAAATCCTGTGAAATTGCAATTGAAAAACGGTGGGAAGCTCGTATATGATCGTAATCGAGCAACCCAACCGCCGAGGGACGCCATGTACCAGTTGTACGACGAAGAACGCGGAGTGCGTTATCCCCTCACCGGCCTGATGAAGGAGATCGGCCGGACCAGCGAGTGCGATCTCTGCATTCCCGACGACGAGCGCATCTCCCGGGTGCACTCCCGGGTGGACTGGGACGGGGTCACCTGGGTGGTGGTTGATCTGGGCTCGACCAACGGCACCTGGGTTAACGGCGAGCTGGTGGAGGAGCGCCGGCTGGAGCCCGGGGACATCCTGGAGATCGGCGACACCAAGCTGCGCTTTTTGCCGTTGGAGGTGGGGGACGAGAAGGTGCGCAAGAAGATCACCCGCATCGCCAAGGGCCCCTCGGCGGCGGAGGCCGACGAGACCCGCTCCATGTTCGCCGTGGGCAAGACCGTACAAAAGAATATTACCGGCAAGAACAATAAGAAATAACCACAAGAGAGGTCGGAATGAGAAAGTGGGCGCTTATTACGGCTCTGCTGCTGGCGCCGGCTCTGGCCATCGGGTCGGTGACCGTCGAGGGTACCCGCTACCCCGACACCGTAACCGTGGAGGGCAAGACCCTCAAACTGGTGGGCGCCGGTCTGCGCGAGAAGTGGTTCTTCGACGTCTACACCATGGGGGCCTACACCGAGAGCGGCAAGTGCGATACCCGGGCGATCATCAAGGACGACGAGGTCAAGTACCTGCGGATGAACATGCACCGGGACGTATCCGCCGAGAAGATGTCCTCGACAATCAGCGAGTCCTTCGGGGAGCACATGCCCAAGGGGGCTTCGGCTGAGTTGAAGAGGCAGCGCAAGACCTTCGAGGGGTACTTCAAGGACGAATGCACCGAGGGGTCGGTGCTGGAGTTCACCTACGTTCCGGGGACGGGCACCATCCTGAAGCAGAACGGGAAGAAGCTGGGGCCGCCGCTGGTCGGGAAGGCGTTTCAGGAGGTCTTGTGGGATATCTACTTCGGTAGAGAGACTTGTTGTGAGGATCTGCTGGAGCAGATACTGGAAACCTGCAAGAAGAAATAGTACAAGCCGGGCGCGGGCACGCGCGCGGGCACGGGCACGATATTAAAATCCACCTTTAACACCGAAGAACGGAATTATCGGGAGTTCGAAGACGGGGCCGTAGCGGGGTTCTTGTTCGGGGACCCGGCCGCGGTTTGAGGCGAATAGCAGGGTGTTCATGCGGTACTGGGCGTTCATCAGCTCCACGAAGATCTGCAGGTGCCAGGTCTTGAAGAACCAGGAATAGGACCCGCGGATGTCGGTCTTGAAGTAGAAGGGGGCGCGGTTCTCGTTCAGGCGCTCGTAATCGGGGTTGATGCGCCAGATGGGGCGGCCGTCGTTGGCGTCCAGTTCTACCCGGAAGGGATCGTCCCGGTCGAGGGGGGTGTAGCGGTTTCCGGAGTGGGCCAGCATGCGCAGGGAGAACTTCCAGTTCTTCGTCGGCTTGTAGAACAGCACCAGGGCCAGGGTGTGGGGGACGTCCTGGCCGGGGTTCAGGTTGGCGGCGTCGGCGTACTCCCGCTCCAGCCGGGGGTTCTTGCGCCAGGCGGACAGGTAGCCGTAGCTTAGCCAGCCGGCCCAGGTGCGGCCGCGCTTCTCGATGAAGATGTCGCCGCCGTAGGCGCCCCCGGTGCCTTCCGCCGTGAAGGATTCCACCCGGCCGGAGAGGTATCCCTCCACGTCATCGGTGTTGGTGGTCAGATGGTCATAGAACTTGACGAAGCCTTCCACCCGCACGCGCCATTCCTTGTGGGGGGTCCACTCCAGCCCGCCGATCAGATGCACCGCGCGCTCGGCGCTCAGTTGCGGCGAGCCCAGGTTGGAGTCGACGGCGATGGGATTGAGCACCGGCTGGGTATAGAGGCCGGAGGCCAGGCGTGCTTCAAGGCTTTTCAATATCTTCACCCGCACGGCCGCGCGGGGCTCGATCAGCATCTGGTGGGCGGGTTGCTCGTAGGACAGGCGGATGCCGGGCTCGACCACTATGCAGTCTGAGAGGAAACTCCAACTCTGCTTGAGGTAAGCGCCGTACAGGAGGAATGGAAAGGTCAGTTCGTAGTCGATGTTTTCGACGTTGAGGTCGCCGCCGATCCTGAGGCCCATGACGAACCTGCGGATGTCGGGGCTGTTGGCCAGTATATCCACCTGGGTGCGGTTCAAGAAGAAGCCCCACATCAGGTTGTTTTCCCCGCCGAACCTGGCCAGCCAGTCGGAGCGCAGGGTGAACGAGTGCACCCGGCTGTCGACCGCCACCGGGTTGTCCCCGGTGGCCTCGGCGTCGATGGTGTTGGAGACCGAGGAAAACATGGCGGTGTGGACCAGATCGTCCGAGTGCTGGCCCCGGTAGCGCAGGATGCCGACATAGGTGCGGTTCTTGTAGAAGAAAGTGCCGGAGCCGAACCCCTCTACGTCCTCGGGCTCGAACTCGATCAGATCCACGCCGTCGTCGGTGATGAAACCGCTGAAAGTCAGGCTGTGGCCCCGGGCGATGCGCTGATTCAGTCGCACGAATACGTCCATGAAGGCCGGCGCGGCAAAGCGGTCCGAGACCAACTCCAGTCCCTGGGCGATCCACAGGGGGATCTCGAAGTTGGAGCGCCGGAAGGAGACCAGGAAGGCCGGCCCGCCCGAAAAGGTGGGCCCCTCGACGTCCAGGTTGGTGGAAATCAGGCTCAGCTCGGCGTTGGCGTAGTAGGCGTCGTCTTTGGGATCGCGGTAGCGGATATCCAGAACTCCGGAGAGTGAGCCGGGGTATTCAACCCCGTGGCCGCCGGCGAAGAACTTCATGTCCTCGATCAGCGAGGGATTGAAGATGGTGGCGCCGCCGCCCAGTTGGAACGGGTTGTAGATCATGGCGTCGTCCAGGTAGAAGAATGACTCGTGGGCGGCGCCGCCGCGGACGAAAAACAACGGGGTGATCTCGCTGGCCGGCACCACGCCCGGCAGGCTGCCCACCACCCGGACGGGATCTTCCATGGCTCCGGCGCTGTCGATGATCACCTCGTGGGGAACCAGGTGGACGGAGACCTCGGCGCGGCCGGAGGCCTGGCGCTTCTCCCGCTTCGAGGTGATGATGATCTCCTCCCGGTCGACGGTTTCCTCGGACGCCAGCAACCAGACCTCCACGTCCGCATCGGGACAGCGGACTTCCTGGTCGAGGGTTTCGTATCCGGACAGCGAGACGGACATCCGGTAACTGCCCCGCAGGACCCCGCTGATCGAAAAGCGCCCCTGCTTGTCGGTGACCGCGGTCTTTTTAGTGGTCTTGAGGGTCACCAGCGCGCCCCAGACCGGCTTTCCGGTGTCAACGTCGCGAACCACGCCGGCGATGACGTTTTCTTCGCCGGCCGCAGCGGAGCGGTACGGCAGCAGCAGGAAGATGGTCACCGCAATCGCTTTTAAAGCCCTGGCGTTCATTTGTCCTGGGGGAGCTTCTTGTCCAGGCCGTACTTCGAAAGCTTCTTGAGCAGGTTCGAGCGGCTGATGCCCAGTTGGCGGGCCAGGTGCGACCGGTTGCCCCGGGTGCGGATCAGCCCCTCCCGGATGATCTGCTTTTCCAGGATCTCGACGGCTTCTTTAAGGTCCTGGGTCTCATCCAGCGCCCGGGCCAGGGCCCCGGTGGTGCCTCCGGCGGATTCGCGGATGCGCAGGGAGACGTGCTCGGGCGGCAGGCCCTTGCTCTGGTCCTTGGGGGCCAGGGTCAGCAGCGAGCGTATCTCTTCTTTGAGTTCGGCGGCGTTGCCGGGCCAGTGGTAGCGCTGCAGCAGGGCCAGGGTTTCCGGGTGCAGGGCAGGGGGAGTCTCTCCCGCGTGAAGGTGCTGATGAATGAACATTTCGCAAAGGGGGCCGACGTCCTCCTGCCGCTCCCGCAAAGGAGGGATGTCCACCCGGAAGGGCTCCAGCCATTCGGCCAGGTCCCGGCGCAACCTGCCCTCGGCCACCTCGGCTTCGGGGTCCCGCCCAAGTCCGAAGAGCAGGCGAACGTCGGCCTCCACCGGGCGGCCGGAGCCCACCGGCACCAGGGTTCCTTCCTGGAGCAGCCGCAGCAGTTTCACCTGCAGCGCCGGCACCAGCCAGGCGTCCGGATCGAGGTAGACGGTTCCACCCCGGGCGGATTCCAGAATTCCGACCTTTCCCAGCGGCCCGCCGCGCACCTGTCCGAAGAGCTTGGCCTCGGCGGCCAGGGCGTCGGGGCTGCCCGCAAATACCACGAAGGGCTTGGCGCGCCGGGGGCCGGACAGCGCCACGGCGCGTGCCAAAACCCGCTTGCCGCTCCCCGGCTCGCCGACCAGCAAAATCGGCGTGGATGCGGGGGAAACCTTCTTCAGGCGGGTGAGAGCTTCCACCATGTTCGGCGATCGCTGGACGATTCCTTCGAAGGAACCCCGGGGTTCCTGGAGCGAAGCCGATTCGCGGCGGGCCAACTCGTCCTCGAAGGCGGCCATCTCGCCCGCCCCGTAGGCCAGCAGGTCTTTCAGACGTTCGATGTCCTCGCGTCCCAGGACCGGAACCCGCTCGCCGGAGAGAACCTCCTTGTCCGGCAGGATGTCCAGAACCGCACCGCGCAGACGGGTGATGCGTGTGCGGCTGAGCTCGCGGCTGGAAAAACCGCAGGCGAACACGAACCCGCGGTACCGTCCGTGGGCGTAGACCGGGGCGGCGGCCATCTGCAGGCCCAGGTGGCAGGAGTGCAGCAGGCGTCCACGCGTCCGCGTCCCCGGCCGCAGCAGGCGGTGAATCTCCCGCACGCTGGACAGGCACCGGCGGCGACCGGCCTTGGAGTTCAGCATCTGCCGGCAGAAGTCGTTGCCCGCCGGCGGCACCGGTTCGGGCCCGCCCCAGGAGTGATCCGACAGCCGCCCGGCGGCGTCGGCCAGGCCGATGTCCACCTGCCACCACTTGCGGATCACTTCCCGCAGCATGGAGACGGTGTGCAGGCCGAAGTAGGAGCGGGGGTCTTTCATGGACAAAAGATCATAGGAGAATCCAGTATTTACTGCAAGCGATCGCGCACGCGCACGCGCACGTGCACGCGCACGTGGTGTGGACACAGAAGCCCACTGGGTGGCATACTGGATCCCTAACTCTTGGGAGGGACGGAATAGATGGAAGCTAGTTGGGTTTGGCCGGTTATCGCGCTGGCGTCCTTGATCATTCTTTCGGCTTTCTTTTCGGGTTCGGAGACGGCCTTGATCGGCAGCGGGCGGGTCAAGCTGGCTCTCATGGCCGAAAAGAAGAAACGGGGGGCCAGGCGGGCGCTGAGCCTGGTGGAGAAGCCCGGTGAGCTGCTGGCGGTGATCCTGGTGGGCAACAACCTGGTCAACGTCATGGCCGCGGCGGTGGCCACGGTCCTGATGGGGCCGGTGTATGCGACCATCCTGGTCACGTTGCTGCTGCTGATCTTCGCGGAGATCACCCCCAAGACCCTGGCGGCCCACCAGCCCGAGAACTTCGCCACCCGCGTGGCGGCCCCGGTGCAGGTGTTTGGTCTTTTGTTCAAGCCGGTGGTCTGGGTGACGACCGGGTTGACCGATCTCTTCCTGTGGCCCTTTCTGGGGGGGAAACGGCTGCGGGAGCGGCGGCTCTCCCGTCAGGAGCTTCTGGTGGCCATTCGCCTGGGGGCCCGCGACGGAGAGCTGGAGCCCTCGGAGTCGCGCATGACCCGGGAAGTCCTGGCGCTCAAGGACACGCCGGTGAGACGAATAATGCTACCGCTGCGGAATGTGGAGGGTATTCCCGAGGCGGCCACTTACGAGGAGGTCATGCGCGAAGTGGCCCGCTCGGGCAACACCCGGTACCCGGTTTACCGGGAAGAGCTGAACGATCCCTTCGGCCTGCTGCACGCCAAGGATCTGCTCATCAACCGCGAGGGCGCCGAGGAAAACTGGCGGCAGTACGTCCGCCCCCTTATGCGGGTTGCGGCCAACCTGGAGGCCGACGAACTGCTGCGGGACATGCAGATCCAGCGCTCGCACATGGCCGCGGTGGAAGACGCCGAGGGAATGGTGATCGGCATCGTCACCATGGAGGACGTGCTCGAGGAGATCGTCGGGGAGATCCAGGACGAGTACGACGACGATGAGGTGGAGTTGATCCGCGAGGTCAATCCCGGGCGCTTCATGGTGCATGGAAAAGTCGAGGTGGACGATCTCTGCAAGGTAATAAACGCGGATCTGGGCCAGAAAGATCAGCACGTGACCCTGTCGCAATGGTTCGATAATATGTGCACCACCGAGTGCTCCGACACGCGCCGTTTGAAGGTGGGCCGGGTCCGGGTTATCCGGCGCGAGCGGGGCCGGTTCGAGATCTTGATCCGCTGGCCCAGCGGGATCCATCCCGGACCGGGAGGAGAATAAGGCAAGCCGATGCCCGGCGCGAAGAAAAAGCGGAAAAAGACAAAAACCCCGGCGGAGGAGGCCCTGCTTCAGACCGCCCGGCGACTGGACAAGAGTTGGCCCAAGATGAGCGCCGAGGATCTGGGCGCAGCTGCCATCCTGGCCATTCTGCGCCGCCACCTGTTCGATACCTTGCACCGCTGGGGCCATGCACCCGATTCGCTGCCTGAACCCTCGAAGCCGGATGCGGTCGACGCCTGGTGGAATTTTGCCCAAGACGCCGCCAGCCCCCTGATGGATGCCGGGCTGGATCCCAAGGATGTCGGCGATCCCCGCCAGGCCTGTTCCCTGGCCACCACGGTTTTGGGAGTCAAGGACATGGGCCAGGCCTACCAGGAACTCAAGGAGAACAGCCTGGCCAGGAGAAAGAACGGCTCGTTGTACCTGTCGCGGGGGAGAGTTGCGCGGAGGACCACCGGGATGTTCTTCACCCCGGACTGGATCGCCGGCCGGCTGGCGGCCATGGCGCTGGACAACGTCATGGATAGCTGCTCTCCCGGGAAGACCGCGTCCAACCTGCGCGTCCTGGATCCGGCCTGCGGCAGCGGGCGGTTGCTGATGGCCTGCCTGGACCGGCTGCTTTCCCGCATGTGCGTCTCGGGGCGCCGCCGGGCCCGGGCGGCCCGCGAGCTGATCCCCGCAGTGGTGCGCGGCGTGGACATCAATCCCATGGCGGTCGCGCTGGCCCGCAGCTTTTTGTGGATGGTGGCCGATCCGCGCCTGGGCCCCTTCGAAGGGCTGGAGCGGCTGGTGGTGGTCGGCGACGCCTTGGCGGGCCCCTTGCGCGGCGCAAAAAGTGGTAAAGGTTTTTTTAACTGGGAGAAATCTTTCCAGGAGGAGATGAGCGACGGGGGGAACGGTTTTTCCGTGGTGATCGGCAATCCGCCCTTCGAGGTGCTCAAGGGTTTCGGCAAGCGCCAGGGGTTGAAGAACTACGTGGAGCGCATCCGCAAGAGCGGATACGACCTGGCGCTCTCCGGCAACCTGAACACCTACCGGCTGTTTCTCGAGCGCTCCCTGGAGTTGCTGTCTCCGGGTGGGAGGCTGGCGTTCGTGTTGCCGGTGGGTTTCCTGATGGACCGCACCGCTGCGCCGCTGCGCACCCACATGCTCAAGTCCGGGTGGATCGAGCAGGTGGCGGTGTTTCCGGAGAGCTCCCGGGTGTTCGAGGACGTGGGTCAGTCGGTGGTGCTGCTGGCGGCCATCAAGAAAGATCGCACCTCCAGCGAGGTGGCGGTGTCCGACGGCGCCGGCCAGCTTCCCGACACGCGCATTCCCGCGGACTACTTCGCCGCTCTGGATCCGGAGTCCATGCCCATCCCGGTGGCCCCCGACGACGCCTACGCGCTGGCGGCGCGCATGCGCGAGAACAACTCCTCCAACCTGGGCGAGTTGGCCGCCGGCCGGGTGGGGGAGGTGGATCAAACCACCTACCGGCGATTCATCAAGAGCGATTCCACCGACGCCCTGCTGCTCCGCGGCACACACCTGAGCCCCTACCGGGCTTCGACCGACAAGAGCGATCCCAACGAGCGCTGGCTGGACTCCAAGGGTTTCGTCAAGGCCCGCGGCGGCGGACGCTGGAAAGATGACATGAAGATCCCCCGGATCGGCCAGACCGGCATAGTGAACATGGAGGCCGGACGACGGCTGGTGGCCGCCGAGGTTCCCCGGGGCATTTACCTGGGCAACTCGATCAACTACTGGGTGCCCAAGGAGAAGGACGACTGGGATAACGGCTTGCTGCGCGGATACCTCCTGGGTTTGCTGAACTCCACGCCCATGGAGTGGCGCTTCCGGCTGACCAGCTCCAACAACAACGTCAACCTGTACGAGATCCGCTCGTTGCCGCTGCCGCGCCTGATCCGGCGTTTCCCGCAGGAGCGCATTGACGGCTTCTTAAGGGACGCCATGTCCCAGGTCACCGGAAGCCGCCTGAGCGTTCTGAGCGCGGTGCGCCAGATCACCAGCGGCTGGGACACTCCCCACCGGGACGACCGCGCGGTGGGGATGCTGATCGGAAAAGTGGCCCGGCACCGCGAAGCCGAGAAGGACGCCGAGCGCGCCCGCTGGCTGGACGCCGTCCTCGATCACCTGGTCAACTGGCACCTGGGCAACGACGAACCGGACCTGGAACGCATGTACCGGGACATCCCCGCCCGGTCCTGGGAGTGATTATGAAGCGGTATTTACTGGTCCTGATTTTACTCGCGGGGTGCGGAGACGAGGGCGGCAGCGGCTACTCGGGCAGCTGCCCGGAGAGCCGCGAGTGCAACCTCAAGGGGACCGCGCTGGTCTTCAGGGTGCGAACGCCCGAAACCGGCTTTTTCAACCGCCCCTGGCCATCAGACGTGCGCATGACCGCCGGGGGCACCGTGGATCTCACCGGCTTTCCCAACGCGGAACCCGGCTCCATGCTGGGAGATTGGGTGGCTGTCATCCAGGAGAACACCACCGGCTTCGGGACCAACGCGGCGGTCTACTTCTCATTCGACGGCCCCCTGGACACCGGTACGCTGCCGCTGGATCCCGCCGGGACCATCTCGTCCGGGTCGACGGTGTTCCTGGTGGATATTTCCGACGGCCCCGGCCGCGGCGAGATGATTCCCCTGGCGGTGCGTTTCATCCCGGACCGCTTCCAGTTCACTTCCAAGAACACGCTGGTCCTGCGACCGGTACTGGGTTTCTCGCTGCGCTCCTCCACCACCTATGCCGCGGTGGTCACCCGCGGGGTTTGTTCCGAGAACGGCAACGCCCTGGGGGCGGTCTCCGACTTCGAGCGCACCAAGTACCGGAGCCAGCCCGAGGACGAATATGTCCGTGCCTGGTGGGAAGTGATGCATCCGGCCTACGACGAGCTGGAGGAGCTGGGCCTGGTCGAGCGCGGGGAGGTGGCGGCCCTGGCGGTCTTCACCACCCAGGAAGTCCTGGACGAGATGGACCGGGTGCGCGAGTTCGTCGGAGCCCTGCCAGCTCCCCAGGCCAGCGACTGGCAGCAGCTCTCCGACAAGCCGGATGTCTACCGCCTGGAGGGCTGGTTCGACCTCCCCGAGTTCCAGGCCGGCGATCCCCCGAATTTCGAGGGCGGCGGCGCCTTCGTCTTCGATCAAAACGGCGAGCCGGTGCCCCAGCGCAACGTCAGCATACCCTTCGTCCTGGCGGTGCCCAAAACAACTCCGCCCCCGGACGGCTGGCCGATCGTCATATACGCCCACGGCACCGGCGGCGACCGCAACGGCTTCTGCGACTTCAACGACAATCCCTGCGACCTGATGGGCCGCAAGGGACTGGCCTCCATCGGAATCGACCAACCCCTGCACGGGTACCGCAACCCCTGGGGCAGCGACCCCAACCTGACTACCTTCAACTTCTACAACATCCTGGCGATGCGCGATAACTTCCGCCAGGGAGCCGCCGACCTGCTGGTGCTGCGGCGGCTGATCGATTCTCTGGAGATTCCCTCCGCGGTCTCCCCCACGGGAACCGCCATAGCAATCGACCAGACCCGGGTGGGTTACATGGGCCACAGCCAGGGTGGCCTGACCGGAGGAATTTATCTGGGCGTTTCCGAGGGGGTCAAAGGCGCGGTGATGAGCGGCGCCGGCGGGGGCCTGGGCGTGGCGCTTCTGGAAAAGACCGCGCCCATCGACATCCCCGCACTGATAATAATGGCCCTGAACCTGGAGGCCTCCGAGTTCGACCTCGACCATCCGGCCATCAACATCTTCCAGATGTTCTCCGAGCGCGCCGACAGCCTGAACTACGCCCGCCGCTATCTTGAAGAACCCCACGCCGGAGCTTCCCCCCGGCACCTGTTCTTCTCCCAGGGCCTGCTGGACGTCTACACCATCCCAATCCAGATCGGCGCCCTGGCCGCCGCCTCCGGCTGCATGTTGATGACCCCGGTTTCCACGGACGTAGAAGCCCTGGACCTGCGCGGCCTGACGCCTTTGGATCCGCCGGTCAGCGGCAACGCCCAGGGCCCCGACGGCGAGCCGGTCACCGCCGTCCTGGTCCAGTACCCCACCGACGGCCACTTCGCCGTCTTCGACAACCCCACCGCCCAGGGCCACTACACCGGCTTCTTAGACACTCTGCTGCACCAGGAAATTCCCTCGGTGGGTCCGTAGAATATCTTTATGAGATTGAAACACTGGATCCTGGTTCTTGCCACCGTATTGGTCTGCTCGGGGGCGATGCTGTGGGTGTTGTTCGGGGGAGGGGAGGCGCGCGAGGTCGTGGAGGGCAAGATCTCGGCGCCCGATCCGCTGTCTCCGGAAGGCTACCGGGCCGAGTTCAGGTATCTGCGGGATGTTTTCCACCTGGTCGACCTGGACGGGCCGCCGGTTCTGACCGACGGGTGGACCTTCAACATTCCCGAGGCGGAGTGGCCCTTCATGTCGTTCTGCTACTTCGCCTACGCCGGCTGCAACCTGGCAAAAAACGATCCCGGAATCCGCGACGAGGCTCTCGATGAAGTGCGCTACGTGATCGAGGCCCTGCAGACTCCCCGGCTGGCCGGGTTCGTCACCGCGCATTTCGGACAGCCGTTCGGAAAAAAGGACTTCACCCCCTCGGTGTTCGTGCACGGGCACTTTCTCAACGTGGTTCTGCGCTACCGCCGGGTGTCCGGCGATCAGAAATACGATGAGCTGGCCCACCAGGTCGCCGCGGCGTTGATCGAGTCGTTTTCCGGATCCGACCAGGGCATCTTGCGCAGCTACCAGGACATGTGGTGGCTGACCGACAACTTCGTGGCCATGTCCGCGCTGGCGCACTATGCCGAGGTCTTTTCCAAAGACATCACCGGCATCAAGGAGAAGCTGGTAGAGAGCGTGAAAAAGCATTACCTGGATGAGGACACCGGCCTGTTCGCCACCTACGTGAAGCCAAAAGGCCACCAGGTACTCCAGGGCCCCCGGGGCATTTCGGTGATGTACGGGCTGCAGTTCCTCGCCGACTTCGATCCAAAGTTCGCCCGGGCGCAGTACGCTTTGGCCAAGCGGCATCTGATCAAGACCGGTCTGGGGTTCGGGGCGGTGCGCGAGTTTCCCGAGGGACAGAAGGGATCCGGCGACGTGGATTCCGGGCCGGTGCTTCTGGGATTCGGGCCCTCGGCCTCGGGGTTTGCCATCGGCGCCGCCGCGCGGATGAAGGACGACGAGGTGTTCGAAAGCCTCTTGCGGGCCTCGCGCTGGGCGGGGATGCCGGTCTTCGAGGGAGATAAGCTGCGCTACCAGACCATGCCGCCGGTGGGTCAGGCGGTGATCCTGTTCGGAAAGACTCTACGCCTTACGCAGCCAGTCGAGTAGCTCGTCGGCAGCGCGGATGCCGTCAACGGCCGAGGAGGTGATCCCTCCGGCGTAGCCGCTGCCCTCGCCGGCGGGAAACAGGCCGGCCACCCGGGGGCTCATGCCGTCGGCCGAGCGCAAGATGCGCACCGGGCTGGAGGTGCGGGTTTCGAAACCCAGCACCACCGACTGGGGGGAATCCAACTCCTTCATCTTCGAGAAGAACGCGCTCAAGCCCTTAACTAAAGGATCGGCGATCCAGCCGGGAAGCAGGGCGCGCAGGTCAGCGGGAGTAACTTTGGGCCGGTAGCCCACTTCGGGCAGGTCGGTGGGCTTTTGGCCTTCGAGGAACTCGCGCAGGCGCTGGGCCGGGGCCTGGTAACCGCCCCCGCCCGCCTGGTAGGCGGCTTCCTCGAGCTTGCGCTGGAACCGGATGCCGGAAAGAGGATCGTCGGCACCGAAGTCGTTGGGCGTGACGGTGACCACCACGGCGGAGTTGGCCTCCCCGGAGTCGCGGGCGGCGTTGGACATGCCGTTGAGCGCCAGGCGCCGGGGCTCGGTGGGGGTGGGGATCACCGTGCCGCCCGGGCACATGCAGAAGGAGTAGACCCCGCGGTCGCCGACCTTCTCGGTGAGCTGGTAGGAGGCCGCCGGCAAGGCCGGGTGGCCGGCGTAGCCGCGGTACTGGATGCGGTCGATTATGTCCTGGGGATGGGTCATGCGCACGCCCACGGCGAACGACTTGGGCGACAGAGGCACCCCGGCGGAATGCAGCCCCTCGAAGAGATCCCGCGAGCTGTTTCCCGGGGCCATCACCGCCGCTTCGCAGGGCAGCCGCCCTTCCGAAAGCACCAGAGCGGACAGCCGGCCCTCGTGCACCTCCAGGCCGGTGACCTTGGTCTCGAAGAGGAACGAGCAACCCTGCGACTCCAGGTCTTCGCGGAAGCGCTCCAGCGCCGCCGGCCAACGGTCGGTGCCCACGTGCGGCTGGGAGTCGACCAGGATGTCGTCGCGGCTGCCCG